>ENA-UOOR01002524-UOOR01002524.1-fermentation-metagenome-genome-assembly--contig:-NODE-2524-length-18315-cov-5.275575_pt1 | contig 18315 bp, 16 predicted proteins | sample MGYA00245780_ERZ724029 | MGnify/ENA primary metagenome ERZ724029 (study PRJEB28704, sample SAMN03018315) | fermentation metagenome | biome: anthropogenic terrestrial biome; feature: soil; material... | reverse complement strand
GATGATAAGGGCAAGAATGGAATATGCAATGGATGTTCCCGTAATAACAAGCCCGATTTCCGAAAGTTATACAAACCAAGATGTTATAACGGTACAGGGAACAGTTACGGCAGATGGACGAGTAAATGTATATGTGAACAACGTAAAGGCAGTCACCGTTGATTCTGAAAACAGGCAATTTACCGCAGAGGTGGCAATTCCTGAAGAAAGAAACACAATAAGAGCAACGGCAGAGCTGAATGGAATAGAGACAGAACCGTCAGCACCGGTGGAAATAATAAAGGATAAGGCAGCACCTGAACTTACAGTAGAAGAACCGCAGGACAATGCCAGAATTAAGACGGAAGTGGTACATGTAACAGGAACTGCTTTTGATAACATCGGACTGGAAAAACTGGAGGTTAACAATAAAGCTGCTGCAGTTAGTGAAAACGGAGTATTCCATGAAAGACTACTGTTGAATCAGGGAAGAAACACCATAACAGTAAAGGCAACCGACAAGGCAGGCAATGTTACGGAAGTTTCGAGAACCGTATTTGTAGAACTTGATGCACCGGTTATAACCAATGTTCAGCCGGCAGAGGATGTAGAGCTTGAAGCCGGAGATGTTTTAACAGTCAGTTTCGAAGCACCTTCGGGAGGACAGGGATATTTCAGATTGATGGTTCCGTTCGGTCTTCAAAGTAATGACCCTGGAATTCCAATGACAGAGCATGATGGCTTGTATACGGGATCCTGGACAGTGCCTGAAAACACAGAAGCCGAAGAATTACTTGTTGAGGTTGTATACATCAGCGAGTATGGCTATGAAGTAACCGAGATGGCAGAAGGAACGGTTACCATAATTGGAAGCGAAGGTCCTGTGGATCCGGATCCTGAAGGAATCACAAATCTCCAGCCGGATGAAGATGTTGAGCTTAGAACTAATGAATCTCTGGAAATCAGCTTTAATGCTCCTGTAGGCGGCAGAGCATACTACAGGGTAATGCTTCCTTTCGGTCTTCAAAGCAACAGACCCGGAAATGAAATGTCAGAGATTGAACCGGGGTTCTACAGTGCGACATATGTTGCCCATGAAGGTTTTATAGCATCTAATCTTCAGGTGGAAATAATATTTGAAGGTGCAGACGGAACTACACTGACAGAGATAGCAGCAGGAAGAATAACATTAGTGGGAGAATTGGAAGACATGCCCATAAGTGCCGTTATTATAGGCAATGAAGCCTTCGATGCAGACTACTTGAACCACAATGCAGAAGCACAGGCTAAGCTGCTAAAATGGTACAACCAAAACAATGAGGTCTATATTAAACTTAATAATGACACCTTTATTACCAAAGATGGTAAAAGCGTATCAGTTGACGTATTGCCGGAATTACTGCGATACTTCGACAAGACAGGCATTAAGTTATATGCAAAGTAAAATATAGGCCTATGCTGTAACACAGGCATTCCGGCAATCGGCGTTATGTTGAATGCCGGAATGTTTCTTTATAGTTTTGGCGTGTTAAAATACAATTTACAAAGATAATAGATGAACGAAATGCATATTATAAATATAAGAAATAATAATTTTTATAAATTTATACTGTAAGTAAATGTATGCAAATTGTTGACAAAGGTAAAATAATATACTATAATTAGATAAAAGTTCCAATCAAAATTTATTCATAGCATGCATATTATGCATAGGTAAGTACAGAATGAGAAGGAGGAATAAAATGTATGAGGAAAAAATTTTAGAAATTAAAAATCTCCACACTGCATTCAGATTTGAGGATCAATATTATGATGCGGTTGACGGAGTGTCGTTATCGTTGTATAAAAATGAGCTTTTAGCCATAGTTGGCGAATCGGGATGCGGAAAAAGCACCATTGCAAATTCAATTGTAGGGCTCCATGATAAGAACTACACACGAGTAAGCGGGGAAATAATTTATAGTGATGAAAACGTTATTAATTATTCAGAGGATCAGCTGAATGAAATCAGGGGCAAGGAAATCGGTTTTATTTTCCAGGATCCGCTGGCATCCCTGAATCCGCTGCAGCGTATAGGAATGCAGATTGAAGAATCACTTATTTATCACACGGACCTGAACAAAAATCAACGTTGGGAAAAGGTAATCAGCCTTTTGGAGCAGGTAGGAATCGATAATCCTGAAAGGACAGCCAGACAATTTCCCCATCAGCTTTCAGGAGGAATGAGGCAGAGGGTATTAATTGCAATTGCTCTTTCCTGCAAGCCAAATATTATTATAGCCGATGAGCCTACCACAGCTCTTGATGTTACCATACAGGCTCAGATACTTGATCTTCTGTCCGGTCTGCAAAAAGAAATTAATGCCGGAATTATACTTATAACCCACGACCTTGGTGTCGTTGCCCAGATGGCGGACAGAGTAGCTGTTATGTATGCAGGAGAAATTGTGGAATTAGCTACCGCAAAAGAACTTTTTGAAAACCCGCTTCATCCGTATACCAGGTCACTTTTGCAGTCAATACCACAATCAGATTCCCCTGAATCAGAGCTTCACGTTATCAGGGGTATGGTTCCTTCATTGAAAAACCTTCCCCGGACCGGTTGCCGCTTTGCTCCGAGGATACCTTATATAGATGAGGCGGAGCATGAGGAGAATCCTGTCCTTCATCAGGTGTCGGAAAACCATTTCGTAAGATGTACATGCTGGAAGAACTTCCGGTTTGAAGATTAAGGAGGAGCTATGAGTTTTTTGGAAATCAACAATCTTAAAGTTCATTTCCCCATAAGGGGAGGCTTTTTTAACACCATACAGGACTATGTTAAGGCGGTCGATGATGTAAGCATAAAAATTGAAGAAGGAAGAACCTATGGTCTTATAGGCGAATCAGGCTCCGGTAAAACAACTGTGGGAAAGGCCATAGTAGGACTTGAGCAGCCCACAGGCGGAGAAATACTTTATTACGGTAAAAGGGTAAACAGCAAAAAATTACGAAAAAAAATGGATTATAACAAGGAAGTCCAGATGATATTTCAGGACGTACTTTCAAGTCTGGATCCTAAAAAAAGAATACGGGACATAATAGCCGAGCCCATAAGAAATTATGAAAATCTTTCAAAGGAAGAAGAGATTAAAAAATTACTTGATCTTTTAAATATAGTAGGAATGCCACCAGATGCCCTGTACAAATATCCACACGAATTTTCAGGAGGGCAAAGGCAGAGGATAGGAATCGCCAGGTCTGTAGCACTGAGTCCCAAGCTGATAGTTGCCGATGAACCCGTTTCTGCTTTGGATTTATCTGTACAGGCTCAGATATTGAATTTTCTTAAACAAATACAAGAAGAATTCAGTCTCAGTTACCTGTTTATCTCCCATGACCTGGGAGTTGTCAAGCATATGTGCGACTATATCTACATAATGTACAGAGGGAGGCTTGTGGAAACAGGTACTACCCAGGACATATTTAACAATCCGCAGCATATTTATACGAAAAAGCTGATTGCTGCCATACCTGAGATAGATGTTGAAAATAGAGACACTATACGTCTGAACAGAATGAAAGTGGAAAAAGAATATGCCAAAAATGAAAAAATATTCTACGATAAAGACGGAAAAGTATTTGATTTACTGCCTATTTCTGAAACGCACTTTGTGGCGGTAAAAAGTAAGGAGGACTTAAAAAATGTGGAAAACAGTGTTGCGTAGATTCTTGATTATGATACCTCAGCTTATTATCCTGAGTGTAATAGTTTTTTTCATCGGCAAGATGATGCCCGGTGATCCTTTTACAGGGTTGATTACAGGAGATACAGACCCTGCCGCAATTGCCGCATTACGTGAAAAAGCAGGGCTGAACGACCCATGGCCTATACAGTATAAAAATTGGATTTCCAGAATTTTGGGAAACGGTGATTTCGGGAAATCATATACCTATAAAATGCAGGTTTCAACCTTAATAGGTCAGAGAGCACAAAATACCCTGTGGCTTTCTTTGCTTACATTAATTTTAACCTACCTTATAGCAGTTCCATTAGGCGTATATGCCGGAAGATATCAGAATTCAAAGCTGGATAAAGCTGTAATTGTATATAATTTTGTCAGTTATGCAATACCTTCCTTTGTGCTGGCACTTCTTATGATTTTGATTTTCGGATATAAACTCGGCTGGGTTCCAACAACCGGCTCTGTGGAAATAGGCATTCAGAAAGGCACAGCCGCTTATTACGGGAGCCGTTTTCACTATATGATAATGCCTGCTGTTACTTCCGCTATCCTTAGTACTACCACCACCATACAATACCTGAGAAATGAAGTAATAGATGCAAAGACACAGGATTATGTAAAGACTGCAAGAAGCAAGGGTGTTCCAACAAATAAAGTGTATTCACATCACATTTTCAGAAATTCTTTACTGCCCATAGCCGCATTCTTCGGCTTTACCATAACGGGACTACTGAGCGGCACCATTTTCATAGAAACCATATTTGGGTATCCGGGAATGGGGGAACTGTTTATCAGCTCAATTAACAGCAGAGATTATTCGGTAATGAATGCCTTGGTGCTGCTGTTTGGTGTACTGACTCTTGTAGGCAGTCTATTGTCCGATATTATCATGTCGATAGTTGACCCAAGAATCAGGATAGAATAAGGAGGCATGAAGATGAGCAGAAAAGAAACAAATTCGGATACTATGGTTTTAGACATTAACGAAGAGGAGCTAAAAGCGTTAAGCGATGCCCCTACATTCTGGCAGGTTCTTAAAAAGGAATTTAAGATGGATAAGCTTGCAACATTTTGCCTTGTACTTCTTATAATTATTTTTGCTGTTATATTTATCGGATCTGCTGTGCTTGACCAAGATCAGGTTATGAGAATAAATTTGAGGAACAAATATCTTCCGCCGGGAGATGAATTCATACTTGGAACAGATATAGGGGGCAGGTCAATTGCAGGTCAGCTGTTTATAGGCGGAAGAAATTCACTGCTGATTGGCTTTGCGGTTACAATTTTTACCTCCGTCATAGGGATAGTTGTAGGATTAATTGTGGGATATTATGGGGGAAAGGTTGATAATATTATAATGAGGATATGTGACTTCATCCAGGTATTGCCTGCTACCATGCTTATTATTACTTTTGTAGTAGTTATCCCAAGCTATACCATGTGGCATTTTATATTGATAATGACTGCATTTTACTGGGTGGGGATGACGAGGCTGGTGCGTAGTAAGGCACTTACAGAGAGCAGAAGGGATTATATAAATGCTTCAAAAATTATGGGAACAAGCGATTTGAAAATTATGTTCGGCGGTATTTTCCCCAATATAAGCTCTATTATAATTGTGGATCTGATTTTAAGCTTTGCAGGGAACATAGGTATTGAAACAGGTCTGTCATTTCTTGGATTTGGACTTCCGCCATCCACTCCGTCACTGGGAACGCTGGTTTCCTACGCAAGGACACCGGGAGCAATGTCTGATAAATTATGGCTTTGGCTGCCTGCATCGTTACTTATACTTGTAATGATGCTTTGTATAAATTATGTCGGGCAGGCAGTAAGAAGAGCGTCCGACGCTAAACAAAGGTTAGGTTAAAAAAGGAGGATTTTATGAAATCAGTAAAAAAAGTTTTTATTCCGCTGCTTTTAGTGCTATCATTGCTACTGGCAGCCTGCGGTAAGCCTGCAGATGCTCCGCCGACAGATAACGGCGAGAACACAGAAAGTCAGGAACCAGGGGAGCAGGTAAAAGAAGAGACTCCTGAGGTAAAAGAAGTTGTTATTACACCGCCGTATCCAACATCGGTGAAAAGAAACGGCAAAACTATTGGTGGAACATTAAATGTAGCTTTGGTGTCAGATACTCCGTTTCAGGGTATATTCAACACCTTCCTTTATGAGGATAATAATGACTGGCAGGTAATGCAGCCAATGCTGGGCAGTTTTATGATATCAGGTCCCGACTATGAAATAGCCAATGGGGGATACTGTGATGTGGAATTTGATAAGGATTCAAAGACCGCTACCTACAAGATTAACAAGGACTTGACCTGGTCGGACGGAGTGCCGGTAACATCCGATGACCTGATATTTGTGTATGAATGTATAGGTCACCCGGATTATACAGGAGTAAGATATGATTCAGATTATATAAATGTAGTTGGTATGGAGGAATATCATAATGGAGATGCAGATTCTATTTCAGGTCTTAAGAGGATAGACGATAAGACTCTTGAAGTAACTTTCAAGGAATTTTATCCCGGAATAATGTGGGGTGCAGGAATGACTTACAATGCCGAACCTGCTCACTATCTGAAAGATATTCCTGTAGAGGATATGGAATCAAGCGATCAAGTAAGGTTGAAACCTCTGTCTTGCGGACCGTTTGTTGTTTCTAATATTGTACCGGGTGAGTCAGTTGAGTATAGCCCAAACCCACATTGGTTTGGTGAAAAACCTCAGGTTGACAAAGTTGTAATCAAAAGAACAGGCTCTGATACCGTAGTGGAAGCTATGAAAGCAGGAACCTTCGACCTTTTCCCGGATGTTAATGTTAACTATTTTACTGAATTTGAAGATCTGAACAATATAGATATTGTATCAGATGTAGCAACTGTATATGGTTATATTGGATTTAAGCTGGGTAAGTGGGATAATGCTCTTGGAGAAGTTGTTGTAGACCCAAATAAAAAAATGAGCGATGTTAATCTGCGTAGAGCTATTGCCTATGCAATGGATAACGACCAGATTGCAGAAGTATTCTATAACAATTTGAGAATTACAGCCAACACACTTATAGATCCGTCTCACGGCAAGTTCTGGAACAACCAAGCCCCAGGATATAAGTATGACCCTGAAAAAGCAAAACAAATACTTGATGAAGCAGGTTATAAGGATGTAGATGGCGATGGAATGAGAGAAAAACCTGACGGAAGCAAGCTGCAGATTAACTTCCTTGCAATGTCGGGAGGAGATATTGCTGAACCATTGTCACAATTCTATATTCAGTGCTGGAGAGATGTTGGTCTTGATGTTGGATTACAAAACGGAAGACTCATAGAGATGAATGCTTTTTATGATATGGTTGAAGAAGACAATGAAGACATTGACATATATATGGGAGCATGGCAAACAGGCTCCAATCCTGACCCATCAGGTTTTTACGGAAGAAATTCAATGTTTAATTATTCAAGGTTTGCCTCTGATAAAAACGACGAGCTTTTAGCTGCAATAGCATCTGAAGATGCTATAGGAGAAGACGGTATTGATTATGACTACCTGGTAAAAGCTTACCATGACTGGCAGGATAACATGGTTGAACAGGCTCCTGTTGTTCCGACTCATTACAGAGTAACCCTGGGCGTGGTTAACAAGAGAGTTTCATACTACGATTTAGGTCTGGTTACTGACTGGCGTTGGGAAAAAGTCGGTTTACTGTCCGATAAGCCTGAATTAGCAAAATAATATATATGTCGTTATAAATATATATTTAATACTTATAACCCCGCAGATGAATAATGCTTGAATGTTCATCTGCGGGGTTATATAATGCAGCAACACAAAAAAATATTATTTTTTTTATTTGAAAACAGACGATACGGTAGATGGGATAAATAAACACTTATTAATTATGGCAATATATAGGAAAAGCTTATATAAAACATTGCATTAACCAGAGCGGTACAAAAATAATATTGCATTTACTATATTTGTAATATATAATATGTATAGCATATGACAAATATATATTTTTAAATGATATGTATTTGTTTTCAAGGAGGTAGCTATGTATGAAAAAAACATACTTGAACCAATTAAAAAAGGCTCAGTTTCTAAAATAATTATAGATAGAATTACAGATGCTTTAATTTCTGGTGAGTTAAAACCGGGAAGTAAGATACCCACGGAAATGGAGTTTAGCGAAAGTCTGGGTGTTGGAAGAAATTCAGTTCGCGAGGCTACAAAAATTCTTGAGTCTTATGGTGTTCTTGAGGTACGTCCTTCAGAAGGAACATTTGTTGCGGAACAATTCAGTCAAAGGATGTTAGATCCTTTAGTGTATGGGGTAATAATGCAAAATGGCTCAATGAGTGAGCTGCTTGAGTTTAAACTTGCATTTTTACGTGCTGCGTTATATCTTGCGGTAGAAAAAGCCAGAGATGAAGATATAATGGATCTTCAGGCTCATTATGATTTTTTGGCAGAAACAATTAACAGTTATCCTGAGGATGAGAATGCTATATATGTTGCAAACAGGGATTTTCATGTAGCCCTATCCAAAGCATGCAAAAATAAATTTATGTATCAGATTAATGATGTTATTATGAAAATTTCCAAGTATTCACGGTTGGGAGGTATAAGAGCAGCCATTAATGAGAAGAATCCTGAAGAAATCAGCAATGTATGTTATCTCTTATTGGAAATAATTAAAAATCGCGACATTGAAAGTATTAATCCAACATTGGACAATATTTATAAGTATTGGAAACACTTACTGTTATAGTAAAACAAATATAAACCTTTTTATGAACCTCATGCAACTATGGGGGTTTTTTAAGTGCCGTGACTTTGGTTAAAAATATTGAATAATTATTACCTCACATTTTAGCAGATAGAGGAAGTAAAAAAATGTATTGCACTATTTTATAAATTATAATATAATACATAATGTACAATGTATAACATAGTATATATAACGTATGCTGTGCAATTAAAAATGCTGAAGATTTGCTTAGGACAGTATTTTATCACGTAAAATATTGAGTTCTAATGGAAATCGTTTACAGCATCAAAAAGGAGGGTAAGTAAGGAAATTCAAGTATTTCATAAGGCAGATAAAATATGAAAAGGAGAAAAATGATATGGCTGAGGTGCAGTATTCAGAAGGTAAGAACCCATTCAGGTGGGTTATGTTATTATTTGTTTGTTTGTTTTATTTTATCATTTTAGGTTTTTGTAATCAATCTTTTAACATCTTGCTTGGAACAATAACGACCGATATGGGTTGGGACACTGCCCAGCGCACCGCAATTGCCGGAGCGATGCCAAGCGGCATGATCTGGTTTGTTTTCATAGCAGGTATCACAATGGACAAAATAAGTGTCAAGAAGGTTCTCGGGTCTTCTATTATGATTTGTGCTGTATTAATTTTTTTAAGGGGTCAGGCTGAGGGTTTTATGTTTTTTTGGGTACTGATGTTCTTATTTGGTGTTGCAAGTGCGTTTTATAGTCCTGCAACTACAAAGGTAATTACATTATGGTTTGATAAAGATGAGCTTCCGTTAGCAAATGGATGTCTGACAGCAGCCAGTCCTATAGGACAGATAACAGCCAATTACTCTGCTGTTAAAATAATGCAGTCAATTGGCGGTTGGCAGGCATTGTATTCACTGATAGGCGTTGCCTGTTTTGTCGTGGCTGTTGCATTTTTTGTACTTGGTAAAGACAGAAAGAGTGAGGATGCTTCTCTTAAATCCAATATACTTACTAAAGAAGATTTAGGCTTATGGAAAAATGTTAAGGGAATTATCAAGGTACCCTATGTATGGCTGATGATTATTGCAAATATGTGCTTCCTCGGGTCAATATATGCAGGCGGTACGTTTGGATTATTAGTTTTACAGACAGACCCGGGCTGGATGATTGATACTGCAGTTTCCGGCAGAATCCCGGCATGGAACAATTTATTTTCAATGTTTGCATATATTTTGATTCCTATTGTTATATCCAAAATCGGAAGGCAGCATTATCCTAAAATTGCTATCATATGTGGGCTTGTTGCACCCATATGTTTCTTTATAGGATACAGAAGTTACAATGTAACTGTTATTAGCGCCATGATGGCAATTTCAGGGATATTTTACGGAGGCATTGTTCCGGCACCGAAGGTGCTTATGCTCGAACATCCCGAAGTATCCGGACTGCGTGCAGGTACAGCTCTTGGAGTATATGTAACACTTGAACGAATTGGTATAACAATATTTATAACCATACTTGGAACTTTAATTTCGCAAAATCCACAGCAAATGAGTATTGTTTTATCCAGATTTTTTCTGATTCAATTAATTTCCCCACTATTAATTTTTATTGGAATGTTTGTTAAGAAACGTGACGATGTAAGAATAGCGGAAGCTAATCTAAGGAATTGATTGAAAAGATATAGCATTATACCAAATCAAAAAAGGAAGGAAAAAGCATGTATAGAATATTGGTTATAAACCCTGGCTCTACTTCTACAAAATCAGCGATTTACGAAGATAAGAATTGTATAGCTGAGCAGTCCATATCCAATTCAACGGAAACTCAGGCAAAAAACCCATTAGCAGGGCAGCAGGTAAAATTAAGGAAAGATTGTATTCTTGAATGGATGACCGGAGTTGGCGTGAAATTAAGCGATATTGATGCCTTTGCTGTACGGGGCTGCAATATAAAAGGCTGCGATTTGGGAGGTACATATTTTGTGAACGATACATTAAAAGAGGAAGTTTTGAGCCATCATGCCCCTGACCAGGTGGTATCTCATGCCTCGAGGCTTTCTATTCCCATAGCCCTTGGCATGTGTGAGGAGGAAAAAGTCGAAAGGCCTATATATATTACAGATCCGCCCTGTGTAAACGAGTTGTCTGATATTGCTAAAATATCAGGGCACCCTCTTTTTACAAGAGTCAGTGTTTTCCACGCGTTGAACAGCAAGGCTGTAGCTTATCGGGTGGCTAAAGAATCAGGAAAGAAATATCAGGAATGCAAGTTTATTGTAACTCACATGGGCGGAGGAATTTCTGTAGGTGCTCATAATCTGGGACAAGTATCTGAAGTTAATGACTGCATTGCAGGCGGAGGTCCATTCTCAGCAAACCGTACAGGTACTCTTCCTGTTGTTCCTCTGGTTGAACTTTGTTTTACCGGTAAATACACACAAGCCGAAATCATTGGAATTATTAAGAACAAAGGCGGGTTGCTTGCTCATCTTGGGACTGAAGATTTGCGGGAAATTGAAAAAATGATTGAAAGCGGTGATACTCAGGCAGAACTCATTTTCAATGCAATGGCTTATCAGGTGGCAAAGGAAATTGGCAGCTGCTATGCTTCTCTATGCTGCCAGGTTGATGCGATAATTTTTACCGGAGGCATGGCTTATTCTGAGCGCCTTATTTCAGAAATCAGAAAATATGTTGAAAAGATGGGAGAGATTAGGGTTATCCCTGGGGAATTTGAAAGCGAAGCATTGGCATTTGGAACACTTAGGATTTTAACAAGTGAAGAAGAGCCTATAATTCTTTAGCCAATAAATCTACAAGAGTTTATCATACAAAAATATTTGGAGGTTGTATCATGGAAAATAAAACATATATTGACGTACTTGTGGAAAATGCAAAAAAATCTTATGCAGCACTGGAAAATTATACTCAGAAACAGACGGATGCGCTTGTAAGAGCAATAGGCAAAATTATTTATGATAACAGAGAGGTGCTTTCTAAAGAAGCTATGGAAGAAACCGGTTTAGGTGTTCTTGCCGGTAAAATTGCAAAGCACGATAAAGTTACTACCAGTCACTGGGCATATATGAAAGGGAAACCATCCGTGGGATTAATTGATATAGATGAGGTCAACGGGATATACACATTTGCCAAACCGGTAGGAGTTGTGGCGTGCTTAACTCCTACAACCAATCCTACCACAACGGCAGTCGGAAACTGCATGTGTGCGGTTAAGAGCCGAAATGCTGTTATTATATCTCCCCACCCCAGGGCAAATAATGTTACGATGCATGCGGTAGCTCTTATGAATGAAGCAATTAAGGCATTAGGAGGTCCTCAAAATTTGATTCAGTCTATTGAAAATCCTTCGCTGGATTTGACAAATGAACTTATGAGGAAGGCTGATGTTATTGTTGCCACAGGCGGCAGCGCAATGGTTAAGTCCGCTTACTCAAGCGGCAGACCTTCCTATGGCGTGGGTCCGGGAAATGCTCAGGTAATAGTTGACTCATCCTTTGAAGACTATCCGTTAATGGTGGCGCAAATTATGACCAGCCGTGTTTATGACAATGGTATGCCCTGTACAGGAGAACAAACCCTTATTATGCCTGAAGAGAAATCGGATGAAATTATTAAGGCGTTTGAGGAAAAGGGAGCTTATTTGGTAACAGAACCTGCTGATATTCAGAATTTGCGTAAAGCAATATTTCCCAAGGGCTTTGAAGGACCTATCAATGTTGATATTGTAGGACATCCGGCTGAAGAAGTTGCCAGGTATGCTAATATAAGGGTTCCTGAAGGTACAAAGCTTTTAATGGTTAAGCTTAATAAGCATGCTCGTGAAGAAGTGTTAAGCCGTGAGATAATGTGTCCGATAGTCAGGTGCTTTACCTATAAAAATTTTAAAGATGGCGTGGCAATAGCCAGGGCAAACTTGTTAATGGAGGGAGCAGGTCATTCTTCCACAATATATTCTAATATTGATGATAACATAATGTATGCAGGTAACCAGATTCCCGTAGGGCGCTTACTGGTTAACCAGCCTAATGTTAATGCCGCAGGCAGTAGTTTTGCAACCGGACTGGTTCCTACCATATCATTGGGATGCGGGTCATGGGGCAATAACAGCATATCTGAAAATCTCAGCTATAAGCACCTTATGAACGAAACACGTGTTTCATATATAATTAAGGATGCCTATGCTCCTTCTGCAGACGAAATTTGGGCTGAATAAATTTTATTCAGAAAGAAAGGGTGAGATTATGATTTTTAAATCCATAGATGAAGTAATCCAAAGTGTGAAAGCAAATTCTGATAAAAGAAGAATTGTAGTTGCAGGTGCCGGTGAGGAACATACGCTTGAAGCCGTATGCAGGGCAAAAAGAGAGGGGTTGGTAACAGCCATATTGACAGGTGATAAAGAACGTATAACAACTATACTGATTTCTTTAGAGGAAGATCCTTCCGAATATGAAATTATAGATTCAGTCGATAATCCGGTTGACGCTGCAGTAAGTATAGTTCGTGAAGAAAAGGCAGACATACTGATGAAAGGCAATGTACAGACTGCAGTATTAGTTAAATCTGTCTTAAATAAAGATCTTGGTATAATGAAAGGCAGACTTTTGTCGCACGTTCTGTTTATACAGTCGCCTGCTTATCATAAGGTATTTTTAGTAACTGACTCTGCAATTGTGTCCAATCCTGATTTGGCTCAAAAGAAGGCTATATTAGAAAACGCCGTGAACGCAATGAATAGTCTTGGATATGAAAAACCAAAGGTTGCGGCTTTGACCGCCGTTGAAGAGGTTAATCCGAAAATGCAGGAAACGGTAGATGCCGCAGAACTTAAGAAGCTTTGCGAATCAGGAGAAATAAAAAATTGCATAATTGAGGGCCCGATTTCTACTGACCTGGCATTTGACAAAGAAGCTGCTAAAATAAAGGGATTTACCAGCCCTGTTGCAGGAGAGCCTGATATTTTGCTTATGCCAAACCTTTTGACTGGAAACATTGCGGTGAAAATGATAAGGGTTTTTGGTGAATCTACCGTTGCGGGGCTTGTTCTTGGCGCTAAGGTTCCAATAGTATTAACATCAAGATCCACATCTGCTAAGAGTAAATTTATGTCTATAGCATTGAGTGTTGCTATAGCAAACAATTAATCATATACCGTAATGTCAGCTCCAATCCTGCTAATTTGGAATGCAAATAATACGAAAAAAGTATTAGCTTACGTATTTGAAAATAGACAATACGGTCGATAGGATTATATCAGTATTTATGAGATTATATAGATGTACAAATACAATTAATTCATTAATAATTCAGAAGTTTATTTATTGATGAGGAGGTGAAAGGTATGTCTGTTGAAGTAAATATGCCAAAGTTTGGTGCAACGATGGAAACGGGAGAAATTGCAAAATGGTTGAAAGCCGTCGGCGACAAAGTAGAAAAGGGTGAACCAATTGCCGAAGTTACTACTGAAAAGATAACAAATGATGTGGAAGCTCCTGCTTCAGGCACAGTGGAATCTCTATTGTTTGAAGAAGGAGAAAGTGTTGAAATAGGCACTGTAATTGCAACGATCAAGGAATAACAGAAATATTTTATATGAATGGGAGGTTTTTTATGTCTTTAAATGAGCAGACTCAGGGGACACCTGGAGATGGAAGGATAATAGAAAAAACACTTCCGATTGTGGGAGTAAGAAAAACGATTGCAACAAGAATGGAAGAAAGCCTTAAAAGGTCTCCGCAGGTTTCAGGTTTTTCAAAAACAGATATGTCAGCATTGGTTGAATTCAAACAAAAGCTGGCATCTCAAGGACATAATATAAGCTATACAGAGATGTTTGTGAAGATTGCCGCAGTGGCATTAGAACAGCATCCCATGTTAAATTCCTCAAGGCAGGATAACAAAATCATCATATACAAATCTAAAAACATAGGTGTTGCTATTGCTGCGGATAATGGAATCCTAATGGTTCCGGTAGTTAAAAATGCCGAAAGCAAGAGCCTTATTGAAATATCAAATGAGGTTAAGGAACTTATTAAAAAGGTTAAGACTGGTAAAATCACTCAAGACGATATGGTGGGAGGAACATTTACGGTAAGCAGTGTCGGAATGTTTGACGTGGATGGAGCAACACCGATACTTAATGCTCCCGAGGCTGCTTTGCTTGCAATAGGAGTGATTAGAAAAGAGCCTGTGGTTGAGGATGATGATTCCATAAAGATAAGACCAGTGGCATTTCTCTCGATGACTTTGGATCATGCGGTTATTGACGGTGTTCCTGGTGCAAAGTTCCTTATGACTGTCAAAGAAATAGTAGGGAATCCGGAACAGTATTTAAAAGTATAAAAGCATATGTAATCAGCTTATGAAATTATGGAGGTATAAAAAATGAAATATTCAAACAGCGAACTGTTGAAAATGTACGGTCAGCTTTATTTCGGACGTAATTATGAGCTTAAAATAACTGAAAAACTGGCAACTGGAAAACTGCCGGGTTTTTATCACCTTGCAGTAGGACAAGAAGCAATCCAGTTGGGAATTATGAATGCTATCGGCTCTGAAGACTGGATAGTTCCTCATCCAAGATGCCATCCTTTGTTTGCACTTCACTGTGGAATCAAGGAGTTTACGGCGGAAATGATTGGAAAGTCCGAAGGGATAAATGGGGGAATGGCAAGCTATGTGCATCTGTATGTACCTGAAAAGAAAATAGGTCCAAGCAATGGTGTGATGGGCGAAAACCAGGCTCTTGGAGTTGGAATAGCATTGGGATATAAAATGGATAAGAAAAAAGGTGCGGTAGTTATAGGAATAGGTGATGGAAGCTTCCAGGAAGGCGTTGTTTCAGAGGTTATGAACATGGCTGCAATATACAACCTGCCAATCGTATTTTATATAGAAAGCAATAATATAGCTATTTCAACGCCTATACACGGTGTGGCTTCAAGGCTTACAAAGATGGTTGAAAAGGGTAAGGCATTCGGACTTGAAGGAGCCACATATGATGGCAACAACATTATAGAGGTAAGAGAAACAATGGAGGCAGCACTGGAAAAAGCAAGACGAGGTGAGCCAAACATTGTGGAATATACCACAACCAGATGGAGAGGACATTTCGAAGGAGATCCTGCTCTTTATCGTGATCCAAAGGTTGTTGAGGAAGCAAAGAAGGATGACCCCATTCTTAAATATCAGAAGTACCTGCTTGAAAACGGATATGCCACTGAGGAGCAGTTAAGAGCAATAGAAAAAGAGCAGTATGAGATAATTAATGAAGCATTCGAGTATGCAATGAATCTGCCGGATACCACACCTGGGAATGTAATTAATCCAGATCTGGTATATGCAAAATAATGGGAGGCGTTGATATGAAAGAAGTATTTTATCTACAAGCTGTAAACGAAGCCTTGCGTGAAGAAATGGCAAGGGATGAAAAGGTATTCTGCATGGGCGAGGACATAGGTAAAATGGGAGGCACATGGGCTTGTACAAAGGGTCTGCTTGAACAGTTCGGAAAAGAAAGAGTTATTGATACTCCTATGAGCGAAATAGGTTTTACCACAATGGGTGTCGGAGCGGCACTTTATGGTAAGAGACCGGTAGTTGAAATTATGTTTGCTGATTTTATAGGATTAGCATATGATTCAATTGCCAATCAGGCTGCAAAAATGAGGTATATGTCAAACGGACAGGTTACTGTTCCCATGGTTGTAAGAACAGCCCAGGGGATGGGCGGGGGAATAGGTGCACATCATTCACAGAGTATCGAGGGATGGTTTATGAACATACCCGGAATTAAGATTGTAGCACCCAGTACTCCCTATGATGTAAAAGGGCTTTTAAAATCTGCAGTACGTGATGATAATCCCGTTTTATTCCTGGAGCATAAGGCTTTATACAGAAGACAGGGTCAAATCCCTGAAGAGGAATACACAATTCCAATAGGTAAAGCAAAGGTTGTAAAGGAAGGTACTGACGTAACAGTTATAGCAAACCAGCTGGAACTCATGTTTACACTTGAAGTAGCTTCTGAGCTTGAGAAGGAAGGAATAAGCATTGAAATTATAGACCCAATGACAATTAAGCCTTTAGACACTGAAACAATATATGAATCAGTTAAAAAGACAGGAAAAGTACTGGTTATTCAGGAAGGCTGCAGAACCGGAGGCTACGGTGCGGAAATATCGGCATCCATTGCAGAGGACTGCTTCAGCTATCTCAAAGCACCGGTAAAGAGACTTGGTGCCTATGATTCACCAATACCTTACGGCAAATCTGAATTTTTCATGATTCCAACTAAAACACACATAGAAAAGGCCATAAGGGAATTAGTTAAATAGTATTGGATGTATAGTGGAAAAGGAAAACTAATTCCTTTTCCACATTTTACTATCATCATGGTTATTAAAGCTATACACGAGGTGATTATATTGAAAACTGTTAATGAAATAATAGAACGTGCAAAGACATTAAAGCCAAAAAAAATTGCCGTAGCCGTGGCACAGGATTCAGAAGTTCTATCAGCCGTGGAAAAAGCAAGGATGGCAGGAATTGCCGGTGCAATACTTGTAGGATCAAGAGGTAAAATTGAAGAAATAGCCGAAAAAAGCTCTATATCTCTGACTGAATTTGAGATTATTGATATAGAAGATGTGAAAGAGGCATGTGCTAAAGCCGTTAGTCTAATAACAGAAGGAAGAGCACATATATTGATGAAAGGAATTATTGACACAAGCATTTTCTTAAAGGCTGTATTGAATCCCGAGTCATACAGATTATCTAAATTATAATTCATAAAATTCCGGTTTCTCTTCTAAAAAGAAGACTGCTACCCCACCTATTCCTATGTGGGAGCCTAAGACAGCACTTATCTCAAAAATAGTAGTCTCACATCCTATTATTGATTCCTTTATTTTCTTTTCAACATCTAAAGCTGTTTTCAGGTCATCAGCATGGCTGATAGCGACTATTTGCTTTGAAAATTTCTTTGTCCCTGTTTTTACATCATTGATTAATGTTTGAATTGCTTTTTTGCTGCCATGAATCATTTTGGTAACTACCATTTTACCATCCTTTACGGTCAGATAAGGTTTTATATTTAATGCATTTCCCATATAGCCAACTGCCTTGTTTATTCTGCCGCCCTTTGACAGCCATTCCAAATCAGATATTGTAAAGTAATAGACTATATGATTAACCATAAATTGAATTTGATTTATGATTGTTTCAAAGGGAAGATTTCTTTTAATCATTTTTATTGTCTGCAATACTATTAGCCCATTACCCCCGGCTCCTCCTTTGGAATCAATTATTGCCATCTTCCTTTCAAGATATTTTTCCTTATAATTATCAATTATTTTTTTTGAAAAATCATATGTACCCGATAATTTAGAAGAAAAAGCCAGATAAATAAAATCATAATTGCTTGAAACACATTTATCAAAAGCTTTAGATACTGATTCAAAGGATACCTGGGAGGTCTTTGGAACCTTTCCATTTCTCATGTGGTTATAAACGGTATCTATGTCAATATCAATTCCATCTAAATAAGAAATGCCGTCAATGGTAATACTAAGAGGAATAACTTCAATATCGTAATTTTCAGTTATATCACTGTTTATGTCACATGCACTGTCTACAATTAATTTTATCATTCTCTGATTAACCTTTCATTTAACATTTTTAAATACAGCCAAAACGCATTTCACTTCAGCATACTTAATTATACTATTGTTATAGTCATTTGTAAACACTTGAAAAGTTTTACATTATTACGTAATGCAGGGAGGGTTACTGTTCACACTTAACCAGAATAGTTTCAAAAAAAATCCCAGAAATAAAAT
>ENA-UOOR01002521-UOOR01002521.1-fermentation-metagenome-genome-assembly--contig:-NODE-2521-length-18342-cov-179.474053_pt1 | contig 18342 bp, 16 predicted proteins | sample MGYA00245780_ERZ724029 | MGnify/ENA primary metagenome ERZ724029 (study PRJEB28704, sample SAMN03018315) | fermentation metagenome | biome: anthropogenic terrestrial biome; feature: soil... | reverse complement strand
ATACATTTGTGCTGGCTGACAGTTGAGCAACAATTTATTCCCGCACTTGCCATAGCGTCAGCCGTTGGCAACAAGTGTAAAAAGACAGACGACCAGACAGATACGATAGTGATAAATAATAACGAAAGAAAGGATTTAGCTTTTTGACAGGACAGTGCAAATTTGATGGAATTTATTTTGTTTTTTCTTCCCACCCGCAAAAAAAGAAGAAAGAAACCCCGCCCACATTGCAGCACATTTGCAAACCCGCACGAGCCGACGCTCAAACCAATGGTTTGCAAAAGAGCTGCAATTTTGCTTACGCACCCCTGCTAAATTGTTACATTTGTGCTTTGAATTGAAACTTTAGAAAATATTATGGCAGATATAAAAGATTTAGAAAAGACCCTTTGGGCAGCTGCGGACAAACTTCGCAGTAACATGGACGCAGCAGAATACAAACACGTAGTTTTAGGACTTATTTTCTTAAAATATATTTCTGATGCATTCAATGATTTACATTCAAAATTAGTTGACGGCAAAGGAGAATTTGAAGGAGCCGACCCCGAAGACCCAGATGAATATGTTGCTTACAATGTGTTTTTCGTGCCTGAAACAGCACGTTGGAAATATTTACAAGACAGAGCAAAACAACCTGAAATTGGAAAGCTCATTGACAACGCAATGGATGAAATTGAAAAAATCAATAGTAATCTGAAAGGCGTTTTACCAAAGATTTATGCCGACCCCGAACTAAATAAAACAAGACTTGGAGAATTAATTGATTTAATTGGTACAATTGGTTTTAATCAAGAAGGACATGCTGCAAAAGATTTACTTGGACAGGTTTATGAATATTTTTTAGGACAATTTGCAGATGCCGAAGGCAAAAAAGGCGGTCAATTTTATACTCCTTCAAGTATTGTAAAATTATTAGTAGCAATGCTTGAACCATATGAGGGCAGAGTGTATGATGGTGCTTGTGGTAGTGGTGGAATGTTTGTGCAAAGTGAGAGATTTGTAAAAGAACATCAAGGCAATATTAAAAACCTTTCCATCTTTGGACAAGAGAGCAATCCTACGACATTACGATTGGCAAAAATGAATTTAGCCATTAGAGGTATTGATGCAAAGATTGAACTAGGTGATACTTTCGTAAATGATAAACATAAAGACCTAAAAGCGGATTATATTTTAGCAAACCCACCTTTTAACATTAGTGATTGGAGTGGCGAACAATTAAGAGAAGATATTCGCTGGAAATATGGTGTTCCACCCATAAATAATGCAAACTATGCTTGGTTACAACATTTCATACACAAGTTGAGTAATAGTGGGACAGCTGGTATTGTTTTAGCAAATGGAGCATTATCATCCGATACTGGGGGTGAGGATGAAATAAGAAAGAAAATGATTGAAGGGAATTTGGTTAATTGCATTGTAATGTTACCCAGCCAACTTTTTTATAATACTTCTATTTCTGCATGCCTTTGGTTTTTAAAAAAGAACAAAATAACAAATGATATTTTGTTCATTGATGCATCCTCAAGTGGTAAATTAATTACAAGAAGGAATAGAGAATTATCAGACGCAGATATTTCAAAAATATCAACGACTTATAAAAATTGGACCAAAGGAATAGATTACCAAGATGAACTTGGATTTTGTAGGAGTGGTCAGATGTCAGATGTAATAAAAAATAATTATATTTTAACTCCTGGGCGCTATGTTGGTACTGTTTTAAAGGAAGGGAAAGACCTCAGCTATATAGAAAAGATTAATATTATTAATGAAACTCTTTTAAACGAAACATTACAAAACGAAGAGATAGACAATAACTTAAAAAACAAATTAAATAGTTATTACCCCAATTTAGACTGGGGCAATATTAATTTTTCATCTATTGATATTCTTCAAACACTTGCATCTACGATATTTAGACAATGGTTTGTCGAGTTTGAATTTCCAATTGGTAATAATGAAACTTATAAATCTAATAATGGTGCCCTAAAAGAATCCGAACTTGGATTAATTCCAATAGATTGGGAGGTTTTAACCCTAGATGATTTTGTCGCAAAGTCTAATACTGGAGCAGATGCAATAACAAAAGCACCTATCACAACTGAAGACACAGGAATTAAATGTGCTAGAATTGGAGACCTTTCGAACGATAGAGAGTTTATTGAATGGGGATTTTCTAAAGTAGAAGATAAGATATTCAAACAATATCAACTTAAAAAGCATGATATTTTAGTCACAAGGACTTCAATACTTGGCTTAAATAAATTGATAATGGAAGACTTAAGCGCAGTTTATAATAATGGATTGATTAAACTTTCAATAAAAGAAGAATACAGACCAGAATATGTTTATAGTTCGTTTCAAGACTTGAGGTTTCGAGAATATATAAATCGAATAACCAATGAAACATCAACTAGACCCAACATGAAAATTAACTACCTGCTTGAATATCCTTTACTTAAAGTACCGAAGGAACTTGAAAATGAATTCTCTAATTTATATAACTTACTCCTAAAAAAACATTATCTACACAAGAAGCAGTTTCAATATTTGCAAGAAAGTTTAAATGAGAAAGTTACTAGTAATTCTATTGATTCTGAATAACAAATTATGTTAGTGGAAATTAAATATGACGACCCTGGTTGCCAAAGTTTTAATAACTCTTTGGATGAAGAAGGAAGCATTTCTATTGCTGGTTTTTCTGCAATGCCAAGTCGTATTTTATTTGAAATGGATTTTGAGGCATATAAACAAGAATTATTAGATTTTAAAGAACAAGAATTTGAAGAATTAAAAAATTCTGTTTATAATTATTATCCTTCATGTGTTGCATATAATTTCCGTTTATCTGAAAAAGGAGAAGGGGCATCTGACCCAGTTCGGAAGCTTTTGCATTTAAAGGATACATGGGAAAGCATTGTTTTTATTATTTATGGTATTGTTTGGGGTGAAGTAAGATTTAAAAATATTAACTTAAAATCATGTCGTCCATTTAAGCAATTTGATACATTAAATAATCCAATTTATGAATCATTTAGTTCTAAAAGACTTTTATCAGATGCTCTTAAAATAAAGATTCAAAATATTAAGTCCATTGTTGAATTTTCAAAAAGCAATAATCTAAATCTTAAATGTGAACAAATTCCAATAGATTTATTTGATAAGCTTTTAGAGTTACAGGATATTCGAAATGATATTTCACACCATGCTACTCCCACAAAAGAGCAAGCAGAAGAAGAATTAAGAATTATAATTCCTCTATTTCAAGAAATGCTATTAGAATCAAAATTTCTTGAGGAAGTTAAAATTTTACGTTTCGAAAATCATGGTTCAAAAAGTAAGTGTGAAGTATTTAATGGGCACGCATTAAATAAGGAATATGAAGATTTTGATTTTGGTGTACAGCAAGGTTACGTATTAAGTTTAGGGCAAGAAAATCTTTTTATCGAATGGGATTCAGAAATTTTTTGTCTATCTCCTTTTCTGCATTTTGATAAAGATATGACAGGGCATGAATCATATCTTGCATTTTACAAAAGAAAAAAAGAAAATAAATATTGGTTTGAGCCAATAAAAATTAGAACTGAAAAATCATTTGACCATTTAACGTCACGGTTTGAAATCGAAAAAGATGCATTAATTAATTTGATTGTTCCATGAGCAAATACATAACAGAAAATGAAATAGAACAAATTGCCCTAGAAATTCTTAATGAAGATTTAGGTTATACAGTGCTTTATGGACCTGATATTGCCGAAGGCGATAGCAAGGAAAGGGATTATAACGAAGTGGTTTTGCAACAACGACTAAGAGAAGCAATCGATAAAATAAATCCTGATATTCCTTTGGATGCAAAAGAAGAAGCATTTAAAAAAGCATTGCGAACAACTACAATAAGTCTTTTTGAGAATAATCAATCATTTCACAGAATGTTTACAGAGGGTATTGATGTAAAATTTGGAATTGGTGATGGCAAAGCAAAAACGGATAAAGTTTGGCTTATTGATTTCGCAAATCTTGAAAACAATGAATTTTTAGCCATTAATCAGTTTACCGTTATTGAAAATCATAATAATAAACGTCCTGATATTGTAATTTTTGTAAATGGTTTGCCGTTGGTCGTTATTGAATTGAAAAATGCTATTTCTGAAAATGCCGATACAAAAGCAGCATACAATCAATTACAAACTTACAAGCAACTTATTCCTTCACTATTTACATACAATGCTTTTTTAATTGTTTCTGATGGTTGGTTTGCAAAAGGAGGTACTTTAAGCAGCGATTACAGCCGTTTTATGGAATGGAAAACAGCAGACGGTATAAATATAATTGATACACAATCGCAACCCGAAATGGAACCGATGATAAAAGGGTTGCTAAATAAGAAAACACTATTAGATGTAATTCGACATTTCATCGTATTTGAAAAGACGAAAGAAAAGACAATTAAGAAAATTGCAGCCTATCATCAATATTATGCTGTAAATAAAGCCATTGAGAAATCAATTGAAGCAACAACAACACATGACGTAGACCTTAAAGGGCGTGCAGGTGTGGTTTGGCATACACAAGGTAGCGGGAAGAGTTTGAGTATGGTTTTTTATACAGGAAAGCTAGTTTTAACCGAGCAATTAAACAATCCTACAATTGTTGTTTTAACTGACCGTAACGACTTAGACCAACAATTATTTGAAACCTTTGGAAATTGCGAACAGCTAATCAGACAGAAACCAAAACAAGCAGAAAACAGAGATGATTTAAAAGATAAACTTTCTGTTGCATCAGGTGGCGTGGTTTTTACAACAATTCAAAAATTTTTACCCGAAAACCCAGGTATTACTTATCCCCAATTATCTGACAGAAGAAACATTGTTGTAATTGCAGACGAAGCACACAGAAGTCAATACGACTTTATTGATGGCTACGCAAAACATATGCGTGATGCTTTACCAAATGCTTCATTTATTGGTTTTACAGGTACGCCAATAGAAAAAGAAGATAAAAACACAACAGCCGTTTTTGGGGATTATATTCACATTTACGACATACAACAAGCCGTTGAAGATGGTGCAACTGTAAAAATATTTTATGAAAGTCGTTTGGCAAAAATTGAATTAAGCGAAGCAGACCAAAAGTTATTAGACGAACGAGTTGAAGAAGTCACAGAAGATGATGAACTAACTGAAAGGCAAAAACGTTTTGCGAAATGGGCAAGCAAAGAAGCAGTTGTTGGAAGTGAACAACGTTTAAAACAAGTTGCTTTAGATTTAGTTACACATTTTGAAAATAGAACTTCGGCTGCCGAAGGAAAAGCAATGATAGTATGTATGAGCCGTAGAATTTGTGTTGCTCTGCATAACGAAATCACTAAAATTCGTCCTCATTGGCACGACAATTCCGATGACAAAGGAAATATAAAAGTGATTATGACAGGTTCAGCCAGTGACCCCTTAGATTGGCAAGAACATATCAGAAATAAACCAAGAAGAAAAGCAATTGGCGACAGACTTAAAGACCCGAAAGACCCATTAAAAATGGTAATTGTCCGTGATATGTGGCTAACTGGATTTGACGCTCCATGTTTACATACACTTTACATTGACAAGCCAATGAACGGTCACAACTTAATGCAGGCAATTGCAAGGGTTAATCGTGTATTTGGTGATAAACAAGGCGGTTTGGTCGTTGATTATATTGGTATTGCACAAGACTTGAAAAAAGCATTAGCCATTTATACCGAATCGAAAGGTAAAGGTCAATTGACCTTTGACCAATCGGAAGCGATTGCCAAAATGCTTGATTTCTATGAAATTGTAGTTGATATGTTTGGCACTTTCGATTACAAAAAATATTTCCAACTTGACCCAAGAGATAAACTGAATTTTATTTTAGATGCTTCAAACTTCATTCTAGGACTAAAAGACGAAGACGGTGTTAATGGAAAAAAACGCTTCACTTTTAATGTTACTAGATTAAGTCAAGCATTTGGTTTAGTTGGTACAACGCAAGAAGCAAAGGAGGTTAGAGATGATTTGGCTTTCTTTCAAGCAATCAAAGCGAGATTTTCAAAATTCGATGAAAGCACAAAAAAGAAAAGCAACGAAGAAATTGAAACGGCTATCAGACAAATCATTAATGATGCGATAATTTCTAAAGAGGTAGTTGATGTTTTTGATGCTGCTGGACTTGCTAAACCGACAATTGAAATATTAAATGATGAGTTTTTAGAGCAAATCAAAAACTTACCGAGAAAGAATTTAGCTTTAGAATTATTGAAAAGATTGCTGAATGAAGAAATTAAAATTCGTTCAAATACAAACTTAGTTCAAAGCAGAAAGTTCTCAGAAATGCTTGCAGAAGCAGTTAAACGCTATCAAAGTGGATTAATTGAAGCTGCACAGTTGATAGAGGAATTAATAAAACTTGCACAAGATATTCGGGCAGCAGACAAAAGAGGCGAAAAATTAAATCTTCGTGTTGACGAATTAGCCTTTTATGATGCTTTGGCAGACAATCCAAGTGCAGAGACAATTTTAGGCGATGAAATACTGAAATCAATTGCACACGAACTTGTTGATAGTGTTCGAAAAAACACTTCAATTGACTGGCAATTAAAAGAAAGTGTTCAAGCCAAATTAAGAGTAATGATAAAAAGGATATTGCGAAAATATAAATATCCACCAGACGACCCAAAAACAGGAGAATACAATGTTTCAATTACAAAAGTACTCGACCAAGCAGAATTGTTGGCTGACTTCTGGACAAAATAATAGCCAACACACAGTCGTAAGCACATTTGCAAGCCCGCACGAGCCAACGCTCAAACCAAAGGCTTGCAAAAGAGCTTCCGCCTCTCCAGCCCACATAACCGCCTTTCAGGTCGGTTTTAGGATTGCCCACGCTCAAAAAAACAAAATAAATTTGTGCTTCGTGGATAGGTTGGTGCAGATTGATAATGACTTGAAAATGAAAGCTAAATAAATGAAAAACAGACGGATATGAATGAACACCAGTTGCCAACACGCGGTATAGTTAATCGCCGGTGCAGTGGGTATTCGAGCTGCACAGCCCGTATCAAAAGTTGTTGTAACTTGATAGGAAAGTGCTTCGAAATCGGCAACTAACCATACCGCCAACCGTTAGCGGTCAGGCTAGGATGAAACCAACCCGACTATATAGAGAAAGACAGCAAAATATTTTTTCTATATTAGCTGAGTAGAAAAATGGAGGCCAGTAACCATTTCAAAAAACGGGGCGAAACCGAAAAGCCAGATGAGTAGGATTTATTTTAACTAAAAAACAAAGAAATGGCAAACTACAAAATTGAAGAAATCGAAGGAATTGGACCGGCTTTAGGCGAAAAACTCCGTAATGCCGGCATTACAAACACCGACAAACTATTAGCCGGCACAAAAAGTAAAAAACAAAGAAAGGAACTGGCTGATGCTACGGGAATTTCTGAAAAGCAAATCCTCAAATTTGCAAATATGGCTGACCTTTTCAGGATAAGCGGTGTAGGACAGGAATTTGCAGAACTGCTGGAAGCAGCTGGCGTTGATACTGTGCCGGAACTTGCACAAAGAAATGCAGAAAACCTTACTGCTAAAATGGAAGAAGTAAACGAAGCGAAAAAATTAACCCGCAGAACTCCCTCTTTAAAAGAAGTGGAAAAATGGATAGCCGAAGCAAAGTCACTTCCCAGAGAATTAGAATATTAAATTAATCCTTTTTGAAAATGGAAAAGAAAAAAATTACCAAGGTAGGAGGAGACATTCCTCCTTCTACCCAGGTAACAAGCACATTTGTCCCTACTGCGGAAAGCAAAGGTAAAGCCACACGGTTTCGTGTAATTACAGCTATTCTGTGGTTGCTCGCTATTGGTGCACAAATTGTGGCCATTTCTATGCTGTTCAAGCAACCCGTTAATATGACGTGGATTATCATTTTGATAGTGATAGATTTGGCATTGGCTGTTACAGGTTCTATTCTCTGGAAAAAATCAAATCGCTTGGATCCTCCTTCAGAGAAAAACAAATTAATGTTTTTTATGCAAAGTCAGTTAGGGCTGGTGGTAGCCATCATTGCCTTTTTGCCACTCATCATTTTTATACTGACAAATAAAAATTTAGATGCCAAACAAAAAGGAATTTTAGGTGGCATTGCCGGGGTGGCTTTAATAATAGCGGGTATTACAGGGGTAGATTTCAATCCACCCTCTGTTGAACAATATACCGAGCAAACGGCAAGAGTTGAAGAATTAACGGGTAACAATTTGGTTTACTGGACAAAATCCGGGACCAAATATCATCTCTACGACAACTGCCATTCAATAAATAAGGATGCGACAACCGAAATTTTTGAGGGAAGTGTTGCCAAAGCAAGAGAACTGAAAAATATCAGCGAACTCTGTAAGTTTTGCGAAAACAAAGCAGCTAAAGAACAAGGAGTAAATTCTACAAACGAATTAAAGGAAGTTGAAGATGTGTTAGAAAATACCAACCAACAATAAAACTTACAAACATTTAAAAAAACAAAATTATGGCAGTATTAAAAGTAGTAGAAATTCTTGCCAACTCAAAAGTGGGTTGGGAAGATGCCGCAAACAATGCGGTAAAAGAAGCGTCAAAAAGTATTAAAAACATTGCCTCTCTTTACGTGCAAGAACAAAGTGCAGTGGTTAATGACAGAAAAATTGTGGAATATCGCACAAATGTCAAAATCACTTTTGAGGTAAAAAGATAAATCATCACTCTTAAACAATTTAATTAACAATTAAAACAAGTATTACTATGAACGAAATCATCAAAATGGTGGCATCCAAAACCGGAATGTCAGAATCTGTGGCTAAAATAGCTGTGGATGTTGTCGTATCTCAACTCAAAAGCAAATTACCTGCCGGAGTAGGCAGTCAGATAGACAGTCTATTGGGTGATAATAGCTCCGCAAAATCATCAAACCCATTGGGTGGCTTGACTGACAAGTTGGGCGGAATACTCGGAAAAAAATAAGCCCGAACCGCTAACAGCGTGTATAAGAAATAGCGGGTTTAGTGATAAATCAAAGGTAAGTGCTTCTAAGAAAAATCAGTGCCAAACTGAAAGTGAAGTGCTTTTTAATCCGCTACTTCTCATACACGCAAAACGTTAGCACCAATTTAAAGGACAATAGTATGAAAAAAACAACATTTACAATTTTATTGCTGGTTTCTACTGTAACTGCTTTCGGTCAAATCACAACAACAAAAGTTGCACCGAAAATAGAACAAGTTAACATTCCCTATGATAGCACTCAAAATTTTCTGAAAGGGGACATTTATCAGTATATAGGACAGGAGCTATATTTGAAGGGTAAAGCAGAAAGTTTGCGGAAATATGGATATGAAGGTTTTTCAAAGGATTATACAAAGGGTACTTTTTTTGGAAATAAATCAAATGTTTATGAATGTTGTGATGCTCATAATTCAAAGTATGACTCATTAGTTGGCAAATATTTCAAAGTTTTAGATATAGTTACAAGAGAAGGGACGACTATTCCATTTATTGAATTTGGTAAAGATTATGAGAAAGAATACTTTCTCAAATTAGTTCGTAAAGATAATTCAGATACTGTGTTTTACCACTATGATGGTTATGAGCATAATTTCCCATTTATTGTAGTTGGTTTTTTCGAAAAACAAAAAAAAATATTTGTGGGTAAAGAATTTGTCTTCAATGATATTGAATTTGACGGTGCAACTGATATTCAAACAGGCAAGATCGTTACAATAAAATCTGGACAAAAATGGAAATGCGTTGATTTAACTATTGAAGATAAATATTATAATCTTTCATTGATTTTTGAAAATTCACTCGGCGAAAAAACAGCAAATCTGTTTGATAGAGTTTTAAATGTTTCTTACACTGACAAAGAAGCAGACAGTTATAAAAAGAAATTTGGAGAAAATATTTGGAAGACTATTTTGGCTGGTAAAGTAAAAATCGGTATGACAAAAGAAATGTGTGAACTTTCTTGGGGTGAACCACAAGATATAAATAAAACTATAATCTCTAATAAGGTAAGAGAACAATGGGTTTACACCGACAATTATTTGTATTTTGATAATGGGATACTAACTGCAATTCAGTAAAGACAGATAGAAAAACTGGTGCTAACAGGCAGTTTTGCATCAGGCGGGCTGAATTGCTAAATTGGAGCTTTGCGCTGCCAAGCCCACCCGAACGCCAAGCAGCAATTCGTTAGCGGTAATTTGGGACAACCCACACCAAAACATTTAGACAGATGAAACAACAGTATTTAATTTATGGACTTATTGCGGTTGTAGCAATCGTGTTTTTTGCGTGGACAAAGTTGAAAAATCAAAAACCACAGCCAGATACAGACACGAGAAGGCCACCAGAAAACGCTTTACCGACTAATAAAGTCGCAAACGACAAACTTGTAATAGTTGAAGATGCAAGCGAAAATGACATCAAGAAAATAATACAAGAATTTTGTAATTCATACAACAAAGAGACGTATCAAGCTGTTCCAAGATTGGCAAAATTATCTGACAGAAAATTTGCAATAACTTTTCCGTATGACATCAACTTTGAAATTTACTGCTACTTCATCAACTACGTGAATTATCCAATGGGTTTTGACAGACATTTTAAAACTATTGGTTGGGCAACAACAAAACCAACTGACACTTGGATAACTGAAAAGAGTGCAAATAAAAACGTAATGTTGTTTGTTAGCGACTTTGACACCGAATATGACAATGTTTTCTTGACGACATCTGACAATATTGGATACAAACTTGGTTTTGCAATGGGCGATGAAAAACAACCATTGAATAGTTCCGAAAAAAGTTATGTAAAACCACCAATAAACATAAGCGAATTAGACACGAATGAAAGTATTGACTTTAAATAAAAACTGCTGCTAACACCGTATTGGCAATAGGCGGGCTGAATGGCTTCGTATCAACTGAAGTGCAAAATTCAACTTTAGTTCTTCGTATCAAGTTCAGTGCTAAAAACCCCGCCCATCGCCAATACGCGGCACGTTAGCAGTCATTGTAAAGGAACAACCGACAGCATGCAGAACAAACAAAAAATCAAATTTTTATGGCACGTCCTACAACAAAACAACAGCTTCTTGAGCAAAGCGAAGAAAATTTCAAGAAACTATTTGCTCTAATAAACTCACTAAACACAGATGAACAAGAAAAAACATTCTCGTTTGAGGATAGAGATAGAAACATTAGAGACGTATTAGTGCATTTGTACGAATGGCACCAACTGCTGCTAAATTGGATAAGTTTGAACATGGCAGGAAAGAAAACAAGTTTTCTGCCCGAACCATACAATTGGAAAACCTATCCGCAAATGAACGTTGAATTTTGGGAAAAACACCAAACTACGTCCTATCAACAAGCAATATTAATGCTACAAAAAAGCCACGCCGAAGTAATGTCGTTGATAGATACATTTACAAACGAACAACTTTTTACTAATAAATTGTTTTCGTGGACAGGCACAACAAGTTTAGGCAGTTACTGCGTTTCGGCAACTGCAAGCCACTACGATTGGGCAATAAAGAAAATCAAAAAACATAAGAAAAGTCTGACAGCTAAATAATTGCGATAAAACAGCTGTTTTCGAGCGATTTTATTTAATTTTGTGGATTATCATATTGAAATAAGGCTATGGCTAAAAACAAAATCATAAAAGTTGAGGGCAAAGAAATTACGGTTATTCTCGTCAAAGAGCAGGAATACATTTCTTTAACTGATATGCTAAAAGCCAAAGACGGCGATTTTTTTATTTCTGATTGGCTCCGAAATAGGAATACGATTGAATATCTTGGTATTTGGGAAACGGTTTACAATCCTAATTTTAATTATGGCGAATTCGCCATAATTAAAAGTCAAGCAGGGCTAAATAGCTATAAAATAAGCGTAAAAGAATGGGTCGAAAAGACAAATGCAATTGGATTGAAAGCTACCGCAGGGCGATATGGTGGAACTTACGCTCATCCCGACATTGCTTTTGAATTTGGGATGTGGATTAGTCCGCAATTCAAAATATATCTTGTAAAAGAATTTCAACGCCTCAAAAGTGAAGAAAACGACCGTTTACAATTAGAATGGAATTTGCAACGAACTCTTACCAAAGTGAACTATCAAATTCATACCGATGCAATAAAAGAAAACCTTATTCCGCAGGAAATTACCAAACAACAAGCGAGTTTTGTGTATGCCAACGAAGCCGATTTGTTGAATGTTGCCCTTTTCGGAATTACGGCAAAAGAATGGCGAGAGAATAATCCTGACAAAACAGGAAATATACGAGATTACGCAACATTGGAACAGCTTGTGGTGTTAAGCAATATGGAGAGCGTGAACGCTTTACTAATCCGACAAGGAGTGCCTCAAAGCGAAAGACTTCTGCAACTTAACAAAGTAGCTATAACACAAATGAAATCGTTACTTGCAAGCAACACAATGAAGAAACTGAAATAAAAAACAACGAACTGCTAACATAGGCTTTAAGAAATGGCGGGGTAAAGTGTTGTATTCAAGTTTTGTAACCCGCACAAACAATAGTGAAATGCTGAGAATTACACGCCCGCAATCCGCCACTTCTTAAAGCCTCAAATTATGGGCAAGCGTAACAAAACACACCGTAACAGACTGACAACATTTTCAACAAATTTAAACAATTAAAAAAGTAAAAATATGAACAACATTCAAACAGAAATCTCAAAGGACATAAGGAGTGCTAGACATTCCATAAAGGTCGCTGTGTCTTGGCTGACAGATACATTCTTAATAAATGAGTTGATTGACGCAAGAAAAAGGGGCGTTGATGTTAAGGTCATTGTGTCAAGCAATGAATTAAACATTATCAGATTTGAGCTTTTTCAGAAGCTAATTGACCTTGGAGCGACAGTTAATAAGGAAGGAAGTGAAGATGCAGAACAAGGTGACTTTATGCATTACAAATTCTACATTATTGATGACAAGTTGGCAAAATCAGGTAGTTACAATTGGTCAATTAACGCTGTAACTAACAGAGAAGCATTAGACGAAGTTTCCGTTAGCAGAAAATTAAATAAGTTTAATGAGTGCTTTAAATCTAGCGTTAACTTTTTCGCAGACATTCATAACCCTGCACAAAAGAAAGCAGAACTTGCATTAATTGAAAAGGAGCATAAAGATGCATTAACACCCGAAAAATTAGCAGCATACAGACAGACACAATCTATAATTAAGCAGCAAGAAGAACGCCACAGAAAAGAACTTGAAGAAAAAGAAAAACAGCGAAAAGAAGCAGAAGCAAAAGCTCAACAGGAAAAACTTGCAAGGGAAAAATTACTTGCAGAACAAAGAGCAAAAGAACAGCAAAATCAATATGGTCTAAAACAAGACGCACCTCCAGTATCTGAAGCACCTCCAAGAAGTTACGCCAATGAACAAGAATGATTTAGCATTCTATAATGACTACTTCAGTAAACTTGAAAAGTTTGAAATCATAAAGCTCTTTAGATACAATAAAGATGAAAAACGATACGAAGGTGAAATTTTATACAACTCGTTAACTTTTCAAGTCCATATACCCGAAGTATACCCTTTAGGTGAAATAAAATTTATCACCAAAGATTTTGAAGGACTACCCCATCAAAATTTTGACGGCTCGTTATGCTTAAATACAAACTTTGTAAATCACACATTTACTAGACTTAACTTAGAGATTGAAAAATTAAAATCATATGTTCGAGATTATTACGAAAAAGGCGTAAATGACGAACATTATGAATACTCTGCATTTGATGCAAAAGGGGTTGTTACATTAATATTTCAAGAAGACAAGTTTAACCTTTCTCGTTTTGACAAACCATTTGGACAATTCAAATACTCGGTATTAAGTTTTCACAGAAATGATAAAAACAAAATCACTCAAATAACTGCTCTTGCACAAAACTTAGGGAATACAGAATATAGTTGGTCAAGCAGCTACCATAAGAAAGACAAATATATTGGAGCTTGGGTATTTTTGGAAAAAGAACCAGTTCACTCAAAGAAAAATCGCTTCAAGAATTGGGGTGATTTGTCAAAAATATTGCCACCTGACTTTTCCGACTTTTTTAGAAACTTTTGTAAATCATCTGCCAATTATAGACTTTACCCAAATGGATTAGAGCCATATATATTTTTAGCTATCGGGTATAAAATTCCAAGTCTTGACGGTTTTGAAGTTCATTGGGATTTTATCCTTATACCTAGATATGACTTTTCAAGAAAAGGACTTCAAACTATTGATAGATATAGCAGGGAAATAATTTGGGATAACACATATAATGCTTCTTATGATAGATATTTTGGAAGGGGTGCATTGAATAAGAATTTAGCTAGCAGAAAAACTCTTGTTATTGGAAACGGTGCTGTTGGAAGTACGTTATCAGAAATACTTGTAAGGGCAGGTTTAAGAAGAATTGACCTTGCTGACATTGATATTGTGGAGCCAGGCAATATTTGTCGCAGTTCATATGATTTTACAGAAGTTTCATTTTCAAAATCAGCTCAGCTAAAACAAAAACTTGAAAACATTTCACCATTCGTTGAAGTGAATATTTTTAGTGAACTAAAAGCAACTTCACCAAAATCAGAAAAGTATCAGGAAGTATTTGATAAGCTAAACTCTTATGACTTAATTATTGATTGCACAGCAAACAATGAAATCATCCAAATGCTTACTGATATGAGATTAAGCAATCTTGTTTGTTATATCTCAATGTCAAACAAAGCGAGAGAAATGATATTTGTGACCAATTCGGACAACTCCAATATTATTGAACGAAGGAATCAAATGCTTTATTCATTTGGAACTTTTACCGAACCTGAATTTAGGGAAGGAACGGGCTGTTGGCATCCGACTTTTGAAGCATCTAATTTTGACATTAATCAGCTACTAAATTTTACTGTTAGAAAGATAAACTCATTCTTTGTTGAGAATGCACAACCAAGAAGTTTTTACAGTTTTATTGATAACGATTACATAAGTTTATCAGAAGATGTTAAATTCAACCAAAGCGAATTAAATCTAACCTTGACTGTTGAGAGTTCAGTATTAGAAACGATTGAACAATATTCAAGAGCACACTATCCAAACGAATTTGGCGGCATTTTAATGGGTAGTTACCTAAATAGTTACATTGACCTTGTAATTTCAGACATAATAGTTCCTGACAAGTATAAAAGTAGTCCAACAAAATTTGAGCCTGACCACAAGGAGTTAAACATTAAGACAAAAGAATATTTTCAGCATTTTGACAATAAAGTGATATATGTTGGTGATTGGCATAGCCATCCAAATGGTAGCAATCACTTTAGTCAGCCTGACTTTAATTCAATTAAGGACGTTGCAAAATCAAAAACAGTAAACATTAAAAATCCAATTCTATTGATTGCAGCCTATTCAGACAACTATTTTGACCCCGGCTTTTACGTTTATAATAAAGACAAACTATATAAATTTGAAAGACAATAAACAGGCAACGAACAGAACGCCAGCCCATAACAGGCGTTTGGCTCAATGGCGGGTGACGTGGTTAATTGAACATTCTACCTCGCATCAACTTTTGTGGTGTATTGACAGTTTTGTGCTCCGAAATCCGCCACTGCGCCAAGCGCCAAACGTTACCTGCAAGCTAAGGAGACACTATACAAGAAATATTACTAAATTTGAATAAAAGGAGTTTGCGAAAATCCATAAAAGAGTAGCGTAAAATTTAAAAACTGGAATTATGAAAAACTTAATGACAATAGCAGCAGTAGTTTTATCACTACTCTTTATGACTGCGTGTGACAAAGAGACTGTTATCCCCGAACAAAATGTTCCGACTGAAATCAAAAACTATGTTTCAGCTCACTTCCCAAATTGTTCCATTTCAAAGACAATTAAAGAGAATGATGAAAATGACGAAATGTATGAAATTACTTTATCCTGTGGTGTTAAATTAGAATTTAACAAGCAAAAGGAAATCATAGATATTGACGGGACTACAAAACTACCTGACAGTGTTATTCCGACTAACATTCTTTCCTATGTAAATTCAAACTACTCTACATATTATATCATAGGATGGGAACTTCAATTAGGTAATCAAGAGGTTCAACTTAACAACAACCTTGTGCTTGTCTTTAATATGGCAGGAGAATTTTTAAGAGTTGACGAATAATAGCCAGCAGGTAACAGCGGTTTGGCAAAAGTGGCGGTTCAGTGCTTCGTATGACAGTTTTGTGGTTAAACAAACATTTGTACTTCGTATGAACATTTGTGGTGAAAATCGCCACCTTCGCCAAGCCGCAAACCGTTGGGAGCAATAGAAATAAATGCCATAACTTATAATTTTATAAAAATGGAAATGAAAAAAATACCAGAACTTAAATTTGGTTTTAGAGATGCAGAAAACTATCGAAACAAAGACTTTAAGGAATTGTTTAATAAAATCTTTGTGCGCACTGAAGAATTAGATAGTCTTTGTAAAAGTAATGTGTTCTTTTTACTTGGAGAGAAAGGAACTGGAAAAACAGCTTTTGCAATGTATTTTTCCAATAACGATTACAAAAATACATCTGGGAGCATTCATTATATCAGAGAAACTGAATATGAGAAATTCATTACATTGAAAAAGGAAAGGCATTTGACATTGTCTGATTATACAAGTATCTGGAAGGTAATACTCTATTTACTGATGTCGGGAAAAATATCTCAACAAGAACCAGATGTTTTGTTAAGTAAAATTTCCAGCAAGTTTAAGGGAATAAAACAAGCTATGGATGAATACTACGTATCTGCTTTTAGCCCTGAGATAATTTATGCGATTGACTTTGTCGAGAAATCCAAATTAGCTGCAGAGATATTGGCAAAGTATGCGAAACTTAATGCCGGTGAAAGTTCTGAAGTTTCATTTTCTGAAACAAGATTTCAAACTAATCTACTATATATTAAACGTCAATTTGAAAATGCTCTAAATTCAGTTAAACTTACCAAAAATCACTTGATATTTATTGATGGTATTGATATTAGGCCAAGACATGTACCATATGAAGATTATTTAGAATGTATCAAAGGTCTATCAAATGCCGTCTGGGAAATAAATAATGACTTCTTCACAACAATAAAAGATTCTCCTGGCAGAATGAGAATAGTTCTATTAATGAGACCTGACATATTTTCAACTCTGGGTCTTCAAAATATGAATAATAAATTCCGTGATAACTCTGTTTTACTAGATTGGCGTACAACATATCCAACATATCGTAATTCAGAAATTTTCAATATGGTTGATAGGCTACTATCATCGCAGCAAATTTCTGCCTTATCCCCTGGAGTAGCATGGGACTATTACTTCCCATTCAGAATTTACTATGAAAGAGAAACAAAATGGCAGGATCATTCTTTTGTTGAATTCTTAAGAAATTCTCTCTTTAGACCAAGAGATATAATTGCTATGCTTGAAATTTTACAGACAGAGTTTATTAAGAAAAGAAAAAATCCTTTGGATGTCTTTGATTATGAAGATTTACAAAACAATGAATTTAAAAGAAAATATTCAGACTTCAGGTTAGGTGAAATAAAAGATCATTTATCTTTCTATTATAGTGAAAAAGATTATGAATTGTTTTTAAGATTTTTTACATATTTAAAAGGAGAGTTTGAATTTACATATAAGAAATTCAACTCCGCTTATAATCTATTCATAAAATACATTATTAGAAATAAATTTGTAAAACCAGTTTTCTGTGAATCTGAAGATACATTCCTTCAATTCTTATATGAAACAAATGTAATATGTTATATTGAATATATTGAAAATGAAACATTAATAAGATGGTGCTTCAGAGAAAGAGACTACTCAAATGTATCGCCAAAAGTAAGAATTGGTGTAACATACAGAATTCATTACGGCCTTTCAAAAGCATTAAACATCGGAAAAGAAATACTTTATGAAGATTATGAACCTTCTATAAAAGGAAAAGAAAATAATGACATATATATAGTAAACTTAGATTTTTCAGCTAAGCCAAATGATTTGAGAAAACTCTTTGAAAATTATGGAAAAGTAAAAAAGGTTACAATACCGAAAGACTCAAAAACTAAAAAAAGAAAAGGTTATGGATTTGTTGCTATGGAAAAAGATGAGGATGCTGAAGCTGCTATTTCTGCATTAAATAAAACCAAATTTATGAACAGAATAATTACAGTTAAATGGCAATGACGAAAAAATCTACTGCTCCCAACAAATAAGACTTAAACGCAGTCGCCGGGATAAAGTAAAATCGCAGCCGAGGAC
>ENA-UOOR01002520-UOOR01002520.1-fermentation-metagenome-genome-assembly--contig:-NODE-2520-length-18344-cov-4.488764_pt1 | contig 18344 bp, 11 predicted proteins | sample MGYA00245780_ERZ724029 | MGnify/ENA primary metagenome ERZ724029 (study PRJEB28704, sample SAMN03018315) | fermentation metagenome | biome: anthropogenic terrestrial biome; feature: soil; material... | reverse complement strand
CCTTCATGAACTGATTCATGTTAGCGCCCATTGCAACCTGAGCAACATATACATAGCCGTATGTCGCAGCAATCATACCAAGGTCTTTCTTCTTGATGCGCTTTCCGGAGGCTGCAAATTTAGCAACAGCAGCGGTAGGTGTACTCTTGGAAGCCTGACCGCCGGTATTGGAGTAAATTTCGGTATCGAACACCAGAACATTGACATCCTCGCCGGAAGCAAGAACATGGTCCAGTCCGCCGTATCCGATATCGTATGCCCAACCGTCTCCGCCGAGGATCCACTGGGATTTCTTGACGAAGTGGTCACGATTCTTGTTCAGGGCATCTACAACCTTGCCGCATTCCTCACAGCCGGGCTTGAAGTTATCCAGCGCGTCGCTGAGAGCCTTGGAAGCCTTCTTGGAGCCTTCGCCCTCATTCATATTAGAGAGCCAGTCCTGGGCTGCCGCCTTCAAATCGGCCGGGACATCCAGGTTGAGAAGCTTTCCAAGCTGCATTGCAATATTTTCACGAATCTGCTTAACGCCCAGCAGCATACCTAAACCGTACTCTGCATTATCTTCAAAGAGGGAGTTTGCCCAAGAAGGACCCTTTCCTTCCCTGTTGGCGCAGTAAACGGTAGCAGGAGCCGAACCGCCCCAGATGGAGGAGCATCCGGTTGCATTGGCAATCATCATGCGATCGCCATAGAGCTGGGTAACAGCCTTGATGTAAGGTGTTTCACCGCAGCCTGCGCAAGCGCCGCTGAACTGGATCAGAGGCTGAGCAAACTGGCTGTTCTTTACATTGGTCTTGGGTGCCAGATTATCCTTATATACAACATGCTTATCAGCATAGTTCCAGTTTGCGATCTCCTGTTCCTGGGTTTCCATAGGCTTCATTACAAGAGCTTTTTCCTTAGCGGGACATACATCGGCACAGTTTCCGCAGCCTGTGCAATCCAATGTTGCTACCTGGATCTTGAACTCAAGACCCTTGAATTGAGGACCTGCTGCAGGGATTGTCACAAAACTTTCAGGAGCATTCTTCTTCTCTTCTGCATTGAGAACGAAAGGACGGATAGCCGCATGAGGGCATACCAGAGAGCACTGGTTGCACTGGATACAGTTCTTCGGCTGCCACTCGGGAACAGTGACCGCTACACCGCGTTTTTCAAAAGCGGAGGTACCGGTTGGGAAGGTTCCATCCTCTATGCCCTTAAATGCGCTTACAGGAAGATCGTCGCCCTTCTGAGCATTCATGGGGTCAACAATTTTTCTGATAAATTCGGGTCTTCCCTCATTTTCTGCAACAAAAGCATCCTGAGCCTTTTTCCAGCTTTCAGGAACATTGATCTTGATCAGAGAGTTGATACCTCTGTCCACTGCGGCAAAGTTCATGTCAAGGATGGCCTGACCCTTTTTACCGTAAGAATGCACAATGGAATCCTTCAGGTACTTGACGGCTTCGTCAAGGGGCATCACATTGGCCAGCTTGAAGAAAGCGGATTGCATAATCATGTTTATACGGCTGCCGAGGCCAATCTCACGGCCGATATCAATTGCATTAATGGTATAGAAATTAATATCGTCGTTTGCAATCTTCCTCTTCACATCAGCAGGAAGTTTTTCATCAAGCTCTGCTTCATTCCACTGGCAGTTCAGCACGAAGGTGCCGCCCTTCTTCAATCCGTTTAAAAGGTCATATTTACCTACATAGGACTGATTATGGCAGGCAATATAATCGGCTTCGTCAATTAAGTATGTGGAACGAATCTTTGCCTTTCCAAAACGAAGGTGGGATACCGTTACGCCGCCTGATTTCTTCGAGTCGTAGGAGAAATAGCCCTGAGCGTACATATCGGTGTGGTCACCGATAATCTTGATAGCCTGCTTGTTTGCACCAACAGTACCATCTGAGCCCAAACCCCAGAACTTGCAGCGGATAGCGCCTTTGTCCTCGGTGTTGACGCTGGGTCCTAAAGGCAGAGAAAGGTGGGTAACATCATCCACGATACCAACGGTGAATCCGTCTCTGGGATTCCCGGACTTAAGATTATCAAAAACAGAAATAATCTGATTGGGCTTGGTGTCCTTAGAACCCAGTCCATAACGTCCGCCGATGATAACAGGTTTATTTTCTGAACTATAATAGAGAGATCTAACATCAAGTGTAAGAGGATCAGCCGTAGCACCAGGCTCTTTTGTCATATTCAGAACAGCGATTCTCTTAACAGACTTGGGCATGGCTTCAAAGAAGTATTTTGAGGAGAAAGGCCTGTAAAGATGTACTTTTACAAGTCCAACCTTTTCGCCCTTTGCTCTTAAGTAGTCTATAACCTCTTCACAGGTCTCGGTTACGGAACCCATTGCAACAATAACATTTTCAGCTTCAGGATCACCGTAATAGGTAAAGGGCTTGTATTCACGTCCGGTAATTGCTGAAATTTGCTTCATGTAATCATTGACAATGTCCGGAACAGCGTCGTAATAAGAGTTGGAAGCCTCTCTTGCCTGGAAGAATATATCCGGGTTCTGTGCGGTACCGCGGGTAACCGGATGCTCGGGATTCAAGGCGCGCTTTCTGAATGCATCTATAGCGTCCCAATCCACCATCTTTGCATAATCATCATAATCGATGACTTCAACTTTCTGAACTTCATGAGATGTTCTAAAGCCGTCAAAGAAGTTTAAAAAAGGAACCCTGCTCTTAATTGCTGACAAATGTGCTACGCCTGCAAGATCCATAACCTCCTGAACGCTTCCTTCGGCAAGCAGCGCAAAACCTGTTTGGCGTGTAGACATAACGTCTGAGTGATCGCCGAAGATGGACAGCGCATGAGATGCCAAAGCACGTGCAGAAACATGAAATACGGCCGGGAGAAGCTCGCCAGCGATTTTGTACATGTTTGGAATCATGAGAAGCAGCCCCTGAGAAGCTGTGTATGTAGTAGTAAGAGCACCTGCCTGAAGTGAACCGTGAACGGCACCGGCTGCGCCGCCTTCCGATTGCATTTCAACTATTTTGACAGGCTGGCCGAAGATATTCTTCTGGCCATTGGCCGCCCACTCATCTGTAACCTCGGCCATAGGTGAGGATGGTGTGATAGGAAAAATAGCCGCAACTTCTGTAAAGGCATATGAAGCATAGGCGGCAGCGGTATTACCATCCATAGTTTTCATTTTCTTTGCCATGTGTTTCCCTCCTTGAAAGATATACAATAATGTACTTTGTATACACAATAATACACTTTTTGTCCTTATTCTAATGGACCTTCGCTAATATTATATCATAATTTTTTCTACCCACAAGCACAAAGTTAAGACTTTGTGAAAAGATAAACCAGCGAAATGGAATACAATCTATACATTTGTATTATACCACTGCTGTAAACACAGAAATAGCCCTTGGTACAAACCGGTTATTTTGATCACGGCATTGCACAAGCCAACATATTATGATATATTATATGCTGGTTAAATTTTAAACAAGTTTAAAATACATTTAATGGAGGCTATCAACATGGCAAAATTAGTTGGTAATGCAATTTTTGGCCAATCCGGCGGACCTACATCCGTTATTAATGCAAGCGCTGCCGGCGTCATAACCGAAGCCCTGAAAAACGACTGTATTCCAAAGGTGTTTGGTGCCGCGCACGGAATTCGCGGTATACTGGATGAAAAGTTTTACGACATGTCCCAGGAAGATCCGAAAGAGCTTGAGCTTTTAAAGACCACTCCTTCCTCTGCTTTGGGTTCCGTTCGCTATAAGCTTGCAGATCCTGACAAAGATCCTACGGACTATAACAGGATGCTGGAAGTTTTCAAAAAATACAACATCCGTTATTTCTTCTATAACGGCGGAAATGATTCCATGGATACCTGCAACAAGATCAGCAAGTTTATGCAGAAGTCCGGCCATGAATGCCGTGTTATGGGTGTTCCCAAGACCATAGACAACGATCTTTACGGAACAGATCACTGCCCGGGTTATGCAAGCGCCGCTAAATATGTGGCAACCTCAACCATGGAAATCTACCATGACGCCCGTGTTTATGATACTCCCATGGTATGCGTGCTGGAGGTAATGGGAAGAAACGCAGGATGGCTTACAGCTTCGACCGCTCTTGCAGCTTACAAGGGTGCCGGTCCGGATCTGATTTACCTTCCTGAAATTGAATTTGATATGGATAAGTTCATCGTTAACTGCAAGAAAATTTTTGAAAAATCAGGCAAGCTTATTGTTGCAGTTTCCGAAGGCATTAAGGATAAGAACGGCAAATATATCTCTGAGTACGGCTCTGACCTGGCCAGTGAAAAGGACTCCTTCGGCCATGCACAGTTGGGCGGTACCGCTCAGGTTCTCGCTGATATATTGAAAAAAGAGCTGAAGTGCAAGACCCGTGCCATCGAGTTCTCTCTTCTTCAAAGATGTGCTGCTCACCTTGCTTCCGCTACCGATGTCGAAGAGGCATTCACTGCAGGGCAGAAGGCCGTTCAGTGCGCTGTGGATGGCACAACCGACCACATGGTGGCATACGAGCGGTCTGAAAAAGACGGCAAATATGTATGCAACTATGTTCTCGTAAACCTTGATAAGGTTGCAAATACTGAAAAAGCTGTTCCCCGTGAGTGGATCAATAAAGAGGGCACAGGCCTTACCCAGGACTATATCAACTACGCCCTTCCTCTTATTGAAGGCGAATCCAAGCCTCCTATGGAAAATGGCCTTCCCCGGTTTGCAAAGCTCAAGAAGGTTTTGGCAAAAAAATAATCGGATAGACGACAAACAAGTAAGGCGCAATGAATTGATTTCATTGCGCCTTCACATTTAATGCTTCATTTAATGTTTAATTTCTTTGCCCGATTCCAGCTCATTGATTCTGGCCTGGGCGTAGGAGGCCAGCTTTGACCCGGGTTCGGAGGAAATAACGGTATCAAAGCAGCGGATAGCTTCTTCTTCTGCATCCTGTTCACTGGGGGACTTGGACAGAGCGATGGCCTTCCCGCCATAATAATAGATTTCGGCCATATTGGACGGAGTCAGGCCAAGTTCTTCGATAATGCGAATCACCATTTTATACTCGTCGGCCGACTGCTTATAAACTTCGGGATCTCTGGCATTGGCGTTAGAGGCATAGATCTTTTTTGCCGAACTATACAGCTGGGAAACAGCCTTTGGCTTGCATTCATTATTGAGGGCAATAATTTCAGTTTCTATGGGTTCGGGCAGATCAAGGCCTGACAGGTCCTTCTCTATTTCCTTCACCACATCCATGTATTTTCCTGCCTCGGCCAGATTCTGTAAATTTCGCAGGATAGCGCTCCACTTTCCATATTGGTCCATTTCGTTTCTAAGCTGATTTTCGGTTTTCCTGGCTGTTTCGAGATCCGTCATCAGTCCATCCAGTTGCCTGTTTAAATCAAGATTCTCGGCTTTAAGCTTTTCCATCTGCTGAGATTCGTTGACAGACCTCCCTAAGCGGAGCACAACCGGGCTTTGATTGGGAAGAAAAAGCCACAACAGGCAGATACACAAAACTCCCAACACAAAACCCACTATGTATTTGAAAAAATATGGCGGATCCCGTTCGGGAGAAAGGCCGCTGCTGATCCAGTTCATCCACGCAATGGCCTTAGCAGGATTTTTAGTTTTACGGTTGTTTTTTGCTTTCGGCAGCTTGCTTTTGTCTTTATCCGGTGAATCGCTTCCATCCATTTGCTCCAGATAATGCATTGCGCGAATACTGTTATCGTCCATTTGTATGACCCGGTTGAACATTCCGCGGGCATTCTCTTCCTCACCCAGATTAAGATAGCATACCCCCATTAAATTCATGGCTTCATAAAACGCCGGGTAAACCGAAACAGCTTTTTTCAGAGCAATGATGGCAATATCTTCATTTTTGTTTTGTATGTCTTCAAGTGCTTTGTTATAAAGCTCTATAGCATATTTCATATCATCGGGTATTTTCCCGATTTTTTGTTCAACACTTTCCAGATCGATGGAGCTAAAGTTTGAAAGTTCCTCACTGATACTTAGCATGACACCCTCCAGAATTTTAATTTTAGTTGTAATAAACAGGCCTTCATAAAAATAAAAGGTACAGCTATATTATAACATCTTTTTTGTATAAAATAGGGTTATATTGTCAATTTATTCTTAAATTTATTGTATTTAAGCACCGGATTAAAACTAATCGTCCTTCCCGCAGCACTTCTTATATTTCTTTCCACTTCCGCAGGGACAGGGGTCATTGCGCCCAACCTTGGCCGCTTCACGCTTTATTGGGGTTTTGGGCGTATTTTCGCCATGGGAAGCAGAAATGGGCTTTGCCACCTGCTCCCGAGTCACCACTACATTTTCCTTGCGTATGCGGAACAGCATTTTAACCGTATCCTGCTGAATATTTCGGATCATTTCGTCGAACATCTCAAAGCCTTCCCGCTTGTATTCAACAACAGGATCGTGCTGGCCGTAGGCCCTCAAACCAATGCCATATTTCAGCTGATCCATGGCGTCGATATGATCCATCCACTTTTCATCAACGGTCTTCAGAAGCGCGCGTCTTTCAAGCTCCCGCATGACATCGGAATTGAATTCGGCTTCCTTCTCGGCATACAGCGAATGAGCCTTTTCCTTAATCATCTCTTTCAACTGGGCTGCGGTTATTGTATCAAGATCAATGGATTTTAAATCAAGGGTATCGGCCGGCAAAAAAACACTTTCGGCATATTTGACCATGGCGCTTAAATCCCAGTTATCCGGAATATCGCTTTCGCTGCAATAGATATCCACGATGTTTTCCGATATGTTATCGATCATTTTTATAATGTTTTCATTGATGTTCTCACCGTTTAATACGGTTGCACGCTCAGAGTAAATAACCTCGCGCTGTTTATTCATGACATCGTCATATTCGAGGACATTCTTACGTCTCTGGAAGTTGATGCCCTCTATCTTCTTCTGGGCGCTCTCAATGGCATTGGAAAGCATTTTGGCTTCGATGGGCTGATCTTCTTCAAGCCCGAGCGCTCCGACCATCCGGTCCATTCGCTCGGAACCGAACAATCTCATGAGATCGTCCTCAAGGGAAATATAAAAGCGGGTCTCGCCGGGGTCGCCCTGACGTCCCGAACGGCCGCGGAGCTGGTTATCGATACGCCGTGACTCATGCCGCTCCGTACCGATAATTTTTAAGCCTCCCGCCGCAATCACCATTTCTTTTTCTTTATCAGTTTCTATCTTATACTTTTCATGCAGTTCCTTGAAAATTTCACGAACCTTTAAAACCTCTTGGTCGTCGGTTTCGTTATAGCTGATAGAAGCCATGATCAGAGGCTCTTCCATACCCATTCTGCGCATTTCCTGCTTGGCCAGAAATTCGGGATTGCCGCCAAGCTTAATATCGGTACCACGTCCCGCCATATTGGTGGATATGGTAACTGCTCCATATTTTCCGGCCTGGGCTATGATTTCGGCTTCCTTCTCGTGGTACTTGGCATTGAGGACATTATGCTTAATGCCATTTTTCTTCAGGATTCCGCTCAGCATCTCCGACGTTTCAATGGAAATGGTGCCTACCAGCACAGGCTGGCCCTTTTCATGACTTTCTATGATATCTTCCACTACCGCCGCAAATTTACCATTTTTGCCGCGGTAGACCACATCATCGTTATCCTTTCGGATAACAGGCAGGTTGGTAGGAATGGGAATAACGTCAAGATTATAAATCGCTCTGAATTCCTGTTCCTCAGTTTGAGCGGTACCGGTCATGCCCGCAAGCTTTCCGTACATTCTGAAATAGTTCTGGAAGGTAATGGTGGCCAGCGTCTTGCTCTCATGCTCCACCTTCACGCCTTCTTTGGCTTCAATGGCCTGATGGAGCCCGTCGGAATACCGGCGGCCATACATCAGGCGGCCGGTAAATTCATCGACAATAATAACTTCGCCGTCCTTGACCACGTAGTCCACATCATTTTTCATGAGTCCGTGGGCTTTCAGACCCTGATTAATATGGTGAAGCAGGGTCATGTTTTCAACATCAGAGAGGTTTTCAACGCCAAAATAATTTTCGGCCTTTTTGACTCCCCTGGCTGTCAAGGTCGCCGTATGGGCCTTTTCGTCAATGATATAATCAGTCTCTTCCTCGTCCCCCAGCTCTTTGTCGTCGGTCTCCTTAAAGACCATTTTGGAAAGCCTTCTGACAAACGCGTCTGCTTTCTGATAAAGGTCGGTGGATTTTTCGCCCTGGCCTGAAATAATCAAAGGAGTTCTGGCCTCGTCAATTAGAATGGAGTCCACCTCGTCCACAATGGCATAATGAAGAACTCTTTGAACCATGTGTTCCTTGTAGACCACCATGTTGTCACGCAGGTAATCAAAACCGAACTCATTATTTGTTCCATAGGTAATATCACTGTTATAGGCGGCTCTCCTGGCGTCATTGTCCATATCGTGCACAATGACTCCCACCGATAGCCCCAAAAAGTTATATATCTTTCCCATGAGCTCGGCCTGGTATTTTGCCAGATAATCGTTGACGGTTACTAAATGTGCTCCCTTTCCGGTCAAAGCGTTTAAGTAAAGGGGCAGCGTTGCGGTTAATGTCTTTCCTTCACCGGTTTTCATTTCGGCGATACGGCCCTGATGAAGAATAATGCCGCCGATGAGCTGGACCCGGAAATGTCTCTCACCTATCACTCTTGCAGAGGCTTCCCGCACCGTTGCAAAAGCTTCGGGCAGGATGTCATCCATGCTCTCCCCCCGGGCCAGACGGTCCTTAAATTCCTGAGTTTTTGCTCTCAGCCCGCTGTCTGTAAGTTTTTGCATATCGGGTTCCAGGGCTTCAATTTTATCTACAATAGGTTTAATTCTCTTTAATTCTTTTTCGGAATATCTGCCAAATATTTTTTCCAGTATATTCATTTACTCTGACTCCTTTTTTGATAAGCGGCTAAGGGCAAGCCTATAGCCATCGGCTCCATAATTCAGGGCCCGATTCACCCTGCTGATGGTCGCCTCGCTAGCTCCTGTTATTTCATGAATTTCCTTGTATGTCTTTTTTTCAGTAAGCATTTCTGCTACGGCAAAACGTTGAGCGAAAGCTTTGATTTCAGTAATTGTACCCAAATCCTCAAAGAAATTATAGCATTCTTCAATATTCTCAAGATTTAATATGGCCTCAAATAACCTGTCGGTTTGCTGATCTCTGAGTTTATTGTTCACTTTTCTTCAACTCCAATTTCTTTTTTAAGCATCGCTTTATAAGCCCATTTGCTAAAGGGCAAATGCAATTTATAGATATTATTATACAGTATTTACGCCCTATACTAAAGGATGTTATGTATTTCGTCCATTCCTCCGCATATTAAATATTTATTACGCCGGCAAAAGTCAAGAATATAGAGGCTGTCCCTCATCCTTAGTTCGTAATCGGCAGCTCCGCAATCCTGCTCCGCTTACACACTTTAATATCGCTCACGGCACCAAATTACGAATTACGGGTCCCTCCGGTTTTCCTTGCCTGACTTGAAAAATTAGGCTATAATAAAGCCACCTTATTTAGTTTTCGGAGGCAAAAATGACAAAATCCGGTGTTGCGGCCCCCCTGGGATTCAGAGCCTCAGGCGTGGCCTGCGGCCTTAAAAAAAATGGCGGCTATGACCTTGCAATGGTTGTATCCGATATTACCGCCCAAGCAGCAGGTATTTTTACCACCAATGTTGTCAAAGGGCACTCTCTAATGTGGTCCAGAAATCATATTAAAAACGGAACCGCCAAAGCTGTTGTGATTAACAGCGGATGTGCAAATGCCTGTGTAGGTCCCCAGGGCGATATGGACGCCGCGGAAATGGCCAGCTGCGCAGCCGGGCTGGCAGGGTGCGATCCCTCTCAAGTAATGCTGGGTTCTACCGGAGTAATCGGCTTCCGTCTGGACATGGACAAGGTAAAGCGAGGCATTGAAGAAGCGTTTAGCACCCTCTCCTATGAGGGGGGAGCAATGGCCTCTAAGGCTATCATGACCACCGATACTTTTCCAAAGGAAGCATCGGCCTCCTTTGTCCTGAGCGGAAAGACCGTTTGTATCGGCGGAATGGCAAAGGGCTCAGGAATGATTCACCCCAATATGGCCACCATGATTTCGGTCTTGACAACCGATGCCGCTATCTCTCATAAACTGTTGGATAAAGCGCTCCGAACTGTTGCGGATTCTTCTTTTAACCGAATTTCGGTGGACGGGGACACCAGTGTTTGCGATAAGGTTCTCCTTTTAGCAAACGGAATGGCTGGCAATGCTCCAATTGAATCCGAAGGACCGGCCTACGAAGCATTTTGCCAAGCTTTATCGGAGGTGTCGGTAAGCCTTTCCAAAATGCTTGCAAAGGACGGAGAAGGGGCCACCAAGCTTATAGAGATTCGCGCGGAACATTGTAGAAATAAAAACGATGCTCATCTTATCCTCAATGCTGTCGCCAAATCACCCTTGGTCAAGACTGCCATTTTCGGTCAGGATGCAAACTGGGGAAGAATTTTCACGGCGGCGGGGTATTCCGGTGCTAATTTTGACCCGAATATTGTCGATATTTATTTAGGAGACCTTTTGGTCTGTAAAAACGGTGTCGCTTTTCCCTTTGATGAGGGCCTGGCCTTAGAAATTCTGAAAAAAGAAGAAATCACAATTTTACTGGACTTTAAGGCTGGTGAGAGCTGCGACAGGATATGGACTTGTGATTTATCAATGGATTATGTAAAAATCAACGGTTCCTACAGGAGCTGAAATTAAGCGGAAAAGGCAAATGGAGGTAATCTTACATGGGCATACAACAGCTTATTAAATTTCATGTAGGCGATGAGGCGTTCGGAATAGAAATCACTCAGATCTATCAGATCCTGAAACCTCAGGAGATTTTCAAGGTTCCCAACACCCCGCCTTTTATTGAGGGTTTATTGAATCTCAGAGGTACGGTTCTGACTGTTTTTAACTTGCGGAAGCGCTTTAACATGCCCGACAGGGAAAATGATGAAAACACCCGCATCATCACTGTCAATGTGAACGATTACCTGCTGGGCTTTATAGTAGACAGCGTGACTGAAATCGTACGTGTACCCGATGAGGAGATCGAGAGTACACCGCCCTCCTTGGTAAACTTTGATCGAAGGTTTCTTTCGGGGGTTGCGAAGGTTGAGGACAAGCTGATCCTTCTTTTAAATTTAAAAGAGATTCTGACCCCTGATGAAGAAAAGCAGGTCAAGAATATTGTGGAGCAGAATAAAGCTGAAATCATTAAATAGCAAAATGTTCAAAAAAGTCCCATGAATGACGGCAATTCTTCGGGCATATCTTTATTACAGTGATCCATAGGGATCCTTCCATGAATATGCCTGGAGAAATTTTATGCTGTATAAGTTTTCATTTTTTCTAAAAAGAAGATTGAACCGGCGGCGGAGGCTGGCGGGGGCGCTTTTAGCCGCCGTACTGATCACGGCCGCCCTGTTTTTTTATGCCTATTCCATTGAACCCCACTATTTTTTAACCTTCGGCAACAGGCTCTCCATTTTGACACCCTCCGGTTTTAGCATGGGACAGCATTATGACTTTAGCGATCTCTCCTATGAAGCTGCCGCCAAAACCCAGGGATCTGGCAGTACCGGAGAACTGGTATTGCCCCGTCCCGATAATCGGATGATTGTTTTTAAATATCCCGAGGTTGTCAAATTAGGGCGCCCTTCCTACCTGGGAAGCGACATTACACAGAGCGTGGATTTCACCGTAACAGATCCAAAAGCCAATGGTCTTATTCAAATATGGGTGCTCTCAACCACTTTAGAGGAGTTTCTTGAGACGTCAAAAAACTATTCCGCCATCGATTATTTAAGCTTTGAAAGCAAAAAAGAAAAAAGAGGATCTCTATCTTACACCCTCTGGGATTACACCTTCAAAAGCGGCGATAAAAATATCCGGGCCCTTGAGGCATTCTATGATGATAAGCCCTATATGTACCGCATCAGTATTTTTATAGATAATGCGGAATACAGCGAAAAATTCCAGTCTCTTTTTGATGGAATCGTCGGTTCAGTTACAGTAAAATAATACTTTTTTCAGCATTCACGTATTGGTGCGAGCCGGACTAAGTTCCGTCCATCGCGCTTGGCTTGATATAAAGCATCATCAGATGTTTTTATCAGTTCGGTAGGTCTTCCCGCAGAGGCCGGAAAAGAGGACACGCCGGCGCTGATGGTCACCGAGGCCGAGATGAGCCGGTCCGTAATAGAAAGGCCTTCAATTCCCCTCCTAAAATCCTCCGCCTTTACCCCTGCCTGGTCCAATGTGGTATGGGGCATCAGCACCACAAATTCCTCACCGCCGTAACGGGCGAAGATATCTTCCTCTCTGAGATTCTTCATGACATATGCCGAAATGGATTTCAGCACAAGATCCCCGAACAAATGGCCATACCGGTCATTAAACTCCTTAAAATAATCCACATCAAAGATCACCAGGGAAAGGTCATAGCCCTGGGCCAGCGCCCTTTCATACTCCATCTCCAGCGCATCCTGGAAGAAAATACGGTTGTAGGCGCCTGTCAGCCCGTCCAGCCTTGCAAGATCCTGCATTTGCTTATATAGCCTCGTATTTTCGATGGCTACGCTCACCTGCTGGGTGATAATTTCCAAAAGTCTTACATTTTCATTGTCAAATGCGTCCATGATGCGGTGTTCAATAAGTACAATCCCCACCACGTTTCCCTTCACCACCAGGGGCGCGCAAATCAGGGACTGAATATTCCTCCCCTTAGTAAAAGGATATTTCTCGGCGGTCACATTGTTGTCAATCATGGAATGGCCTTCCAAAAAGGGAGGTTTTAAAACATCACTGTTGATATAATCCGATACAACAGCCAGATCCTTTTTATCCCGTATGCTGGAAACCTGCACCCTCAATTTTTGCTTGGTTCCGTAGCACAAAGCAATGGTAGAGTCATATGCTCCCATCACGCCGATGATTGCATCGTTAACAAATCTCAAAAGCTCATTCATATCAAAAATAGACGTGATGGCCTGCGATATCTGCTGCAGGGTAAAAAACTCGGCTACGCTGGAAGACAGCTTTTTGTTGCTGAGCTTCAGCTGATCATTTGCTTCTCTTAATTTGTCATAATGGAGCTGTATTTCTTTTTTGGCTTGTTCCAGCTGGACATACTTATCCCCAAGACGTTCAACGAGGATTTCATTTTCCAGCTGACTTTTCGCATATTCGTCATATATAATGCCGCAAACATAACAAATAATAATAAAGAGTAAATATTGGACTATGATGACGAGAAAATAGCCCTCCTGGGAAAGAGCACCGGAAAAATATGAGTTCCCCAGCCAATGAAGCATCAGCATTCGGGACAGGCCCTGGGTAAGCCAGCCGATTGCAATGTAGCCTATGGTTTTCTTGAAGCCTACATCCAGACTTATGGGAAGAACAGGCATGAATGCGAATATGTAGAAAAATAAGCCGTGATACATGGAGGTAACCAATGAAATTGCAGTCACTATTTTGATAATTTGAAGCACCATATAATGGTTATCTTTTAATTTATCTTTCCTGATGATTTTAAGGTAAATCTGCCCAGCTCTTATATAGACAGCGTAAAGACTTCCCTGTACCAGCAGAAGTTTGGTCACAAAAATCCGGTCCGCAATATAAATCCTGGAAAAGATATCCTCAAAGACTAAGACTAAAAAAATAACCCAGCCAATTACGGTAATCTTTTTCTCAAAATTCGAATCATGCCTGAAGTATTTTCCATTGCGATCCAGCTCATTAACGTCCAAACCCTACCTCCTGAAAATCAGCGGATATTTTATTGTGAATACAACAAGGTTCCCGGGGCCCCGCCAGCAATCTTTGATTGCGTTGATGGGTGGGGTTCTTATTACGAAGTAACAAGGTTCCCGGGCCCCGTCAGCAATCTTTGATTGCGTTGATGGGTGGGGTTCTTATTTTTTCCAGTATATATCAATAAGATCTCCGGCTTTAATCATATCGGTGTAATTTGCATCATTTCCGTTAAGCTTCAATGCAATAATTCCTTCGGGCGCAGTAAGGTCGAAATCTATATAGTTAAAGATATCTATGAACATATAGCCTGTACTTTTGGGAGGTAAATTTATTGGCTTTCCGTTGACTGTAACAGTGATTCCCCCGGGCCAAAAGAGGTCATTACCGGTACCTGCCGAAAATTCCTTCACCATTTCTGAGGCGGCTGCGGTTTCAAGCATTGCGGTTTCAGTTTGTTGAACATCCTCTGGAGCTTCCGCAGGGAACTCTTCCGGCAACTCCTCTTGCACCGCCGTCACCTGATCTCCAGGCTTGACTATGGTTTTTTCATGGCCGGGCATTCCGTTTACTTCAAAGCTGCAGCCCAGCGGGACGAGATCGTATTCCTGCGCAATTTCTTCTAAAGCAAACTCTTGCACAATTTCGACTTCGGTTCCTGATAATATTTTCATATTTAAATCCGCTTCTTCCCCGTTTACAAGGACTTTGGGCCAGATTTCCCTGGTAAGTCCGCTAAAATGAAGAGTGGCCGGCTGGCATCCTCTTACCAGATCTGAAGCCGTAATCTCCGCATCGAGCCCATTTTCGGCAGGAGTTACAGAAATTGTGTCTCCTGGGGAAATTCGTGCATTAAGGCTTGAAGAACTACCGTTCAAATAGATTTCAGCCGGCTTTCCCAGGCTGCCCCGAACGGTTTTCTCGTGGCCGTTTATTGTGAATTTAATGCTTCTGCCCGATCTGCATATCATCTCATCAGCACTGAACCCTGCAAGAATTAGCGCATCAGATACTGTCATCCGGCGGGAATTATACATCCGTACCTTTTTTTCATTGACCGTCACATAGAAGAAGTCCTGGCCGCCGCTCATCGCAGTGGTCACCAATATTCCCAGAGAAGTTATGCTTTCGGGACCTTTTAAAATATCCTCCTCCAGTATGACATTCTTTGCCACGCTTCGATTCCTAATCGCCACGCGTTCTTTGGAGAGGCCTATGATGGAAGCAATGGAATGGGCCAGCCCCTTCACCTGGCTTCCTCCCCCGACAAGGAAGACAGCATTGGGTGCTTTGCCGCCGTTATATTCCAATATCTTGCCGGCAATCGTCCCTGCCAGCTGTTCAATGACAGGCTGCAGGCAGTTATCGATTTCCTCGGGGCTTACAGTGACTGTGTTATCAAGGATGTCGGTAAAAGTAACAGGCTCGTCGGCATTGGACAGCGCAATCTTAATGTGCTCGGCCGTATTAAAATCAACAAGAAAGTTATGAGCAACGGCTTCGGTCAGCTCGTCGCCTGCCAATGGCACCATGGCGTAGGCTGTCACCGCACCGGATTTAGTAATGGCAATATCCGAAGTGCCGGCGCCCACATCCACCAGGGCCAGATTTAAAAGCCGCAATTCCTGCGGAATAGCAAGGTTCAGAGCCGCAATAGGCTCCAGTGTAAGGTGAGTCACTTCAAGGCCGGTGCGCTCTATAACCGAGTATAGGCTGTCTACCACCATATGCGGAAGAAAAGTGGCCAGCACCTCAACCCCCACCTTTGTCCCCCTATGCCCCAACAGGCTTGTAATTATGTAATCGTTGAGATAGTAATTGACAACACTATATCCCACGCAATAGAACGAATCCTTCTCTGCTTCCCCCAGGCTATCTTCTATTTTCATCTGGGCTTTTTGAACCGCTTCCATTTCCAGGGCACTTATAAGCTGGCCGTCTATCTCCAAGCCTTCATCAATTTCGCGCTCAATCCTCATCTGGCAGGTTTTTAAAACACGCCCCGCCGCTGCAATAGAGACCCTGGTCAGCCGGTATCCCAGCTTTTTTTCCAGGGAGTTCTTCACCTTTTCAACGCCTTGAACCACTTTCATAATATCATGGATCTGGCCGTCCATCATCGCCCGGCTTTCATGTGAGACAATATCCGCCCCATGTACGAAAAAGCGCTCATCTTTCTGAACGCCTACAAGACCAATAATGGTTCTGGTGCCAATATCAAGGGCGAAAATAGCATCCTCGGGCATTACACCAGTTGTTTTTTCTTTATTTAACACTAGCAATCCCCCGGTCCTGTTTAATCTTCTTCATTTTAACTTTTTTCTTCCATAATCGCAATATGGCAAAATACTGCATATCTCACATTTCGGCTTGCGGGCCTGACAGATTTCTCTTCCGTGATAAACGAGGTAATGGGAAAAATTTGCCCATTCCTTTCTGGGAAGGATTTTCATCAGATCCTTTTCAATGATGCCGGGATTTTCGGATGTTGTCAGTCCAATCCTTCCGGCCAGCCTTGTGCAATGGGTATCCACAATGACACCCGGCTTATTGAAGATAGTCGATAACAGCACATTGGCCGTTTTTCTGCCCACTCCCGGCAAGGACAGAAGATCCCCCATATTGTCCGGTACCTGGCCGCCGTAATCTTTCAGAAGCTTCAAGCAGCATTCCTTGATATTCCTGGCCTTGTTTCTGAAAAAGCCGGTGGATTTTATATCCTCTTCAAGCTCCGATAAATCGGCCCCGGCATAATCCTCCGCTGTTCTATATTTTTTAAAAAGATCTTTTGTCACAATATTGACGCGGACATCCGTGCATTGAGCTGCCAGCTGTGTTGCAACCAGCAATTCCAGCGGATCGGTAAAATCCAATGAGCATCCCGCATCGGGATAAAGATTGGACAACTCATGCAAGACAGCCGCGGCCTTCTCCTTTTTTCTCAAGTATTGCTCTTCCTTTCTTTGTTTTTCTTTTCCGGTTTTCTTCCACCGCTTCATGATAGAGAGAAATATATTCTTTAGTCGGCTCCTCCCAGGAGGAATCCCTGTCCATAGCCCTATAAACCAGCCGGTTCCATTCCTCCTGATTCCGGTAGCATTTTAAAACCTTTTCCATGACCGTCAAAAGGGCTTCCGCAGAATAGGGTTCAAAGGCAAAACCGGTTCCACGCCCTTCATTGGTTGCTTCATCAATGACCGTATCGGCCAGGCCTCCCGTTTTATGAACGAAAGGGATACTGCCATACCGCATGGCAATTAACTGGCTCAAGCCACAGGGTTCAAAGCGGGATGGCATCAGAAAAACATCACTTGCCGCATAGATTCGCCTGGCTTTTTCATCATTAAATTCCAATTGGACCGACACTGCATCAGGCCGGTTTTCCATCAACTTTAAAAAAGTATTTTCATAATACTTTTCTCCGCTGCCCAGAAGGACAAACTGGCCCCCGCCCTTAAGCACGGCCCGGGCGGCATCCAGTATAAGATCAAGGCCTTTATTGGGCACAAGGCGGCTGACCACGGCAAATAGGGGAACATCGGACACTTCTAAACCCAAATCCTCTTGAAGCTTGATTTTATTCTCCTTTTTTCGCCGGAAGCTTTCTTTATTGTAGTTCACATAGAGCGCCGAGTCTGTTTCCGGATTCCAGTTCGCCGTATTGATACCGTTGACTACACCTCTGACGGCATCATTCCGGGTTTGAAGGACGCCTTCCAACCCAAAGCCGCATTCATGGGTCAGCATCTGCCGGGCATAGGTTTTACTTACGCCGTTGATAATATCAGAATAATGGATACCCGCTTTCATGGCATTAAAACAACCGAAGTATTCCACCTTATCAACCTTGAATACGACATCCTTCACACAAAAAAGTTTAAACACATTTCTGCCGCTTATGCCCTGGTACTCAAGATTATGGATGGTATAGAGAACAGCAATATCGGAAAGTCTCGCCTGCTCCCTTTCATGTTCCCGGAGAAGCATGGCCAAAGGCGCCGTATGCCAGTCATTTAAATGGACGACATCCGGGTACATTTCAAAATGCCTCATCATCTCATAGACCGCCAGGCAGAAAAACGCAAAGCGCTCGGCATCATCCTGGTGACCATAGACTCCGGAACGGCCGAAGTAATGGTAATTATCAACGAGGTAAACGGGAACCGGAACATTTAGTGCCTCACGGACAATGCAGGTTTCATTCCTCCAGCCCATATTGACCGCAAAGTCACCCTTATATGAGGCTGCAGCCTTCATGTCCTTATTTGCCGGAATGACGACACAGACATCCAGCCCCATGCTCTGCAGCTTTAAGGGCAGTTCTCCCGCGACATCCCCAAGACCGCCCACTTTCATGAGCGGAGCCATTTCGGCGGCAACAAATAGAACCTTAAGCTTGCTTTCCATTTTGCACCTCTTTATAGATTTTACCATAAATTTATAAAAATACTCTGCCTATTTATATAAACCCACACCAAATCGAGTAGAGGCTAACCGTAAAAGGCTTCGCCCCTCTCACACCACCAGTACTT
>ENA-UOOR01002519-UOOR01002519.1-fermentation-metagenome-genome-assembly--contig:-NODE-2519-length-18344-cov-10.880529_pt1 | contig 18344 bp, 11 predicted proteins | sample MGYA00245780_ERZ724029 | MGnify/ENA primary metagenome ERZ724029 (study PRJEB28704, sample SAMN03018315) | fermentation metagenome | biome: anthropogenic terrestrial biome; feature: soil... | reverse complement strand
TCGATCCTCATCCTTACATCCGAGGATCAGAAAATTGCCCCGCAAATGCTTTCCTTGGCTAACGAAAGAGTAAAAGGACGCGATTACGAACTGCTGATGCGCGTGAAATCGGACGATAACGACAACGTCAATTTTTTTATGAAAGGTAAGCCCGAAGACATCCGCGAGCTGATTATGATTGTTGCCGGAAACGACGGTGAAAATGTGGTGATGCAGTTTTTGGGAAACTTCACACTCGACGATATTCAGAAAATGACGGAAGGGTTCAATAAATAACCAAACTTAGTTCAGAACACCTTTCCATATATTTTATCACACCTAACAACCGGAGATCAGCCTCTGTCGGTTCAGAAGGAAAGGAGGTTGTCCGGAAAAATATTTTTCCGGACAACCTCGCAGATTTACCGAATATTCTTCAAGTCAATATCCTTCATTCTGAACGATACTTCCTCCGGATTTGTCTATCTCCCTTTGAGGAATAGGGTACAGGTAATGCACACCCTGAAATCCCCGGGAACCCAATACCTCTTCCGCAATACCCCAGCGTTTAAGGTCCCGAAAACGGTGAGACTCAAACCCCAATTCAACCCTTCTTTCGTGAATCAACCAGTTTGAAATAACAGCTACATTTGATTCATTGATATCTCTGTCGGGTAATGTCCCGGCTGGAGGCCAAGTTCCGTCAGCGGCCATCGAATTTCTGGCCCTCTGGCGAACCCGGTTGATAATACCAATGGCAGCTTGTAGTTTTCCGGTTTTTAACAACGCTTCCGCTTTCCACAAGAGGACATCGGCATAGCGAATGTAAACTCTGCTGCTTGGCGCATCATCATCACCTTTAAATTCCCCGTCGAGCGTTCCCAGAATTTTATTTATGTTCCTTGATTCAACATCTACCGTATAGAGCAGCCGTGGATCATTATCCTCAAAAGCAGCGATGAACGATGCTTCGGGAGCCACGAACCCCCAACCCAGCAGGGCACACAGACCGTTTCCTTTTCTTGGAGTCTGGGCCGACTCGTGATCATAGCAAAAGATCACTTCTTGCTCCTGAAATTGCTTATTCACATCAAAGCTATCGAAGTAATTATCGTTTAAATTATAATACCCGCTGTTTTCAAGTTCCTCTACAAACGTGATAACATCCTGCCATCTTTCGTTAAATAACGCCACTTTCGCCTGAAGGGCTATCACCGCCCCCTTTGGCACACGCCACTTTTCTTGTTGATGGGAATATTTGGCATCGGGCAACAGACTCCGGGCATCATTTAAATCTTTATCAATCTGAGCCCAGACTCCATCGGCGGTTGCCCTTACGGCAACTTCATAAGCCTCATTAAAGGATGTCAATGGCTTCAACAACAATGGAACTCCTCCGAAATTCGTCACCAGATCAAAATAGTAAAATGCCCTTAAAAAGTACACCTCTCCTAAAAGCCTGTTCTGTTCCGTTTTATTGAAATTAAGCTTGGCCATCATTTCCTCATCGGTTAAATAGTCAATAGCGGTATTCACCCTGGAAATTCCCTCGTAATTATATGCCCACTGCCCATTGAATCCTCCGTTTGAGGCAATAAAACTAAAATTATTGAACTCATCCATCCAAGCCTGGTCTCCATCGGGATTCCATTTTTTCTGCACATCGTCGGAAGCGATATCCTGAAGGATAAAATCGCCTCTGGTAACCGTTCCGTCATTCCATCCCCATTCCCCGATAATATTCAACGTACTCGAAAGCAGTTGATAGGAGGAGCTTACAGCATATTGTACAGTGGTAGTCGTGGGCTGCATATCAACCTGGTCGGGCGTCAACAGGCCTATCGGGTCTTTCGACAGATAGCCTTCGCATCCTGACAAAAGAAATACCCCGATGATCAACACAAACAGATTCTTATATAATTTCATTATTCAAAAGATTTAAGTTGTTTAAAAAGAAAGATTTATTCCAAAAATAAAAGACCTGGACTGTGGATAGGTCCCCATATCAATTAAGTCCGTAGATTCCGGATCGAGTCCCGTATACCCGGTCAATGTAAAGATATTTTGACCTGACATATAGATTCTCATATTCTGTAAGCCAAGCTTTCTTATGTTTGTAAAAGAGTATCCGATTTCAATGTTTTTCAACCTGAAATAAGAAGCATCCTCAACAAATATGCTCGATATCCTGCTACTTCCATTGTCGGTAAAACTCACGCGGGGAATTTTGTTCGTTGATCCTTCTCCGTCCCATGCGTTCAAAATATTTGTGGTATAATTAAACGGACGCGTATCGTAATCAATTATTTTTTTAGAGTCGTTATACCTGTCTACACTTCCAACACCTTGAAAAAGTACGGCCATATCAAAATTTTTATACGAACCTGAAAAATTTAATCCGTACAACAATCCCGGGTTAGGATCGCCGATGAAATCCCTGTCGTTGTCGTCGATTCTTCCATCGTCATTTCGATCTTTAAATCGGATATCTCCGGGTAGGGGTGTCGGGTTCGTTGTACCATGCAGGTGGGTTTTGATCTCATCCGTATTTTGATAAACTCCTTCAAAAACATATCCGTAATAGGCATTAAGCGGCTGTCCGGGCTCCGTTCTTGTGACTGACCCTACTAAACTGGGCAGATTCGGATGCAGTTTTTCCACCCGGTTCTTTACGGTAGATAAATTGGCATTGATATTATATTTAAATGCAGTTTCAGAATTGCGCAACGTTATACCAAATTCCCAACCGCGGTTACTCACTTCTCCTGCATTAACGATAGTAGGCTGTACATCGCCAACGATACTCGGAAGGCTTATAGGTAACAGGATGTCCGTGGTGTACTTATGAAAATAGTCGGCAGTGAAATACAACCTGTTTCTAAAGATACCTGCATCAAGCCCTACGTTATACTGTGTGGTGGTTTCCCACTTTAAATCGGGATTTCCATATCTTGAAACAAGATATTTGTCTCCATCTTTTTTTATCAACGTGAGATATGCATAGTTGGCAATTTCCTGATTTCCCAACTGTCCGATGCTTGCCCTTAGCTTCAAATCGGAAAGCCAGTCCTGTTTTTTCAGAAATTGCTCTTCGGATAGCTTCCAACCTACTGACAAAGAGGGGAAATATCCCCATCGGTTTTTTTCCGCAAACCGGGAAGAAGCATCTGCCCTGAAATTTGCCGTGAGCATATACCTCATATCATATACGTAAGTTAACGAGGTAAAGTAAGACATCAAAGCCCATTCCGAGCCACTGCCCCCATTCCATACATCCTGCTCGGTACTTCCGAAATCAATATACCTGAACTTCTCGGTATCATACTCATATCTTCTTCTTGATGCATTTATTCCCGATCCGTAATTGGTAATAAATTCACTTCCGGCCAAAGCATTTAAGGAATGGAGATTGAACATTTTGTTATAATTCAACGTGTTGTTCCAGGTAAAAGTCAGCTCTTCCCCCCTGTATTCATCTAATCCATTGGGTCTGTTTTGGCGTCCTAATCCGCGATCGATCTGACTTCCGCCACCATCGTCATCTCCAAAATTAACAAAGAAAGCCTTTTCATGCTGGAAATTCAAGTCAACACCTGCATTTGTCCTGAAAGTCAGCTCTTTTTCGGGCAAGAAAGAGATTTCTCCGAAAAGATTGCCGAATGTTTTGAAATGCGAACGGGTATCATCAGTGAAGTAAGCCAGGGCAATCGGGTTTTGTGTCCATTCGTACTTATCGCTTTCCCAACCTCCCGCATCTCTGTTGTTATGGAGATAGAAAGGTAAATCGGTAAAAGGATTTGTCTCCGAATAGGTGGGGTCGGAGGGTGATTTATACACCGGAATAACGGGCGGGCGTAAAAGCGCATGCCTGATAATTCCGGGGGCATCGCCTTTCGACGAAAGCTTATCCTGAACGGCATAGGAGAGTTGCAAGTTGGTCCCTATCTTTATTTTTTCCGAGAGATTGGCATTGATGTTCGTACGGAAATTAAAACGCTTGTATTTATCGTTATCATACACGACAATACCGTCTTGGCTAACATATCCTGCGGAGAGCAAGTACTGTAATTTATCACTGCCTCCACTTGCCGTCATCTGGATATTCCGCGTATATCCCAGTTCAAAAAGCTCACCCAACCAGTCGGTATTTGCAAAATCACTTCTTCCCTTATCGGCGGTATAGGGATTCGTTCCGGAATAACCGGCATTGTTCCACGCTTTTTCCACAACATTCATATATTGCTGGGCATTCAGCATCTTGGGAAGATTGGAAGCGTATTGTATGCCGCCGTAAAAATTAATGTCGAAGTTCGTCTTTCCGGCGGCGCCGCTTTTTGTAGTAATAACAATTACTCCGGCCGAGGCCCTCGAACCGTAAATGGCGGCAGCGGAAGCATCTTTCAACACAGTCATCGATTCAATATCGGACGGATTGATAAAAGCCAATTCCCGGGTAGGGACTCCATCCACAATATAAAGCGGGTTGTTGTTACCGATGGTGCCTTCCCCTCTGATCCGGATGTTTATCTCATCTCCGGGGGCGCCGGTACTTTGGGTCACCTGAACACCTGCTACCTGTCCTTGAAGCGCCTGCCTCACATCTGCTACGCGACGCCGCTCCATATCGTCAACGTTGACAGGTGCCACCGCCCCGGTAAGGGTCGACTTTTTTTGCGCGGAGTAACCAACGACGACCAACTCATCCATCAGTTGAGTTTCCGGCTGGAGGTTTATATCCAACACCGTTTGATCGGTTATGACAACTTCCTGGTTAGCATATCCCACATAGGATATTCTAAGGGTATTATTTACCGGGACAGCCAGTTCAAAGGTACCATTGATGTCGGTAACAGTACCTGCTCCTGTTTCTACAACAAGCACGGTTACTCCGATCAATTCTTCATTGGACAGGGCATCCTTGACAGAACCCCTGACATGGATAGTCGTTTGAGCATGCAATCCTAAAATAGCACAAACCCCTATTACAAAAAATAATGTTTTCTTCATGTTTTACAAAAGTTAAGTTATTTATACGCTATAATTTTTTTATCAATCAAAAGCTTTTTATCCCCTTTTTCCATTTCCGCGCCTGACGGCAACTCCACGATAACACAAGCCTGATCGGCCGGCATTTCTATTTCTGCACTGCCCTTAACCAACCTGGCTAAATAAGTCTTTGAAACAATATCAAAAAGATCGGCCTCCTCTCTCACGGGCGTGTACACCACTTTCACCGGTTCGTTATACGGGTTGTACAATAAAAAAGTAGGATAACTCCTGTCTGAATAAAAGTCTGTAACGTTACAGTTAAGTTTAAGTACTTTTTCAACATTGGTTTTTTCTATCATAGCCCCAAATATGCCCACGGGGGCCGTACTGTAAAGACTGAACATGGATTCTTTTGGATTGTCTTTGTGCCACTTCGGCCCGTCGCCGAGGGCAACGGGGTGCACCCCCTCCAGCCGGGGACTCTGCAAGTCGTCCGCGTAACGCAAGCCTTCGTAAGCAACAACGGAATTCGTATATCCCTGCATCGCCGGAAGCCATTGATTGGCATCCGGTATCTTATCGGGGAAGAAAAGTCGTGAAGCATTCACGTTATTCAGCATCCATTTACCTATAGCCCTCGCAAACTCAGGTTCATACTTTACCATCGGGACAAGGGGCATGGCCATTTTTATACTGTTCATCAGAAACACGTAACCACCCCCGTCGGTAATGCTTCCTTGCAGGCCGCTAACATCGTATTCCCCCCATTTGTCCACAATAATTCCCCATCCGGTACGCCCGTTTTCGCTTTTCGTGCCCTCAAAAACCCAATCAAGCATCTTAGCCACGTCGTAATCCGTTCCTTCTTCGGCATTTAAACGGGCGGCCGTGTAAACCCCAATAGGCAGCAACACTTCATAGAAACGGCTTTCGGTTTGATGGTCCAACGCCTCAATGGCAGATTTTGCGCGTGCCAGATAACGCTTATCCCCAAATAGTTTGTATGCCGCATACAGCACGTAGCCGTGTCCTCCGGCAGCATCTTGTTGCAGGGGAATCTGGTTTGTCATGCCCTTCATTTGAGCGTAATCGAAGTAAGAATAATTGTAATTCCCGTTTAATAACGAATCGGCTTTATAAAACTGTTCTGCAATCGTACGCTGTATGTTTTCGGCATTATCAACACCCGGAAAAACGTCACATACATTATAAAACAACACGTTTGGAAAGACATCATACCACCAGTCTCTCCCATAACCTCCACCCAGGAGAGCCACTTCAGGAGTCGTGTTGTTCATCATGATATTCCATCCGTTGTCCCTGTTAAAATAGTTCTGGATCATCTTCACAAAGTTATACCCGTTCTGACTGGTTTTGTCAATCCCTATTAATCCGGCGCCTAATATTGCCGCTAAGGAATTGAGGCTTTCGTGAAATTCGCCGTTGTTTACATCGGGGCCCTGACGCACGTCATGAACCGCAGTAAATAACCCGAATGTCTGTTGGGGCAAATTACGCTGGTTATTGTCGAGCCAGATCATCGGTCCCGCGGGCAGCTTGGAATCAAAGTCAAAAACATATTCGTCAAACTGCCGGGCCTTTTCTTTCCAATCCAGCAAATCATAAGGCTGCGGCATATTGGGCATAAGCTCTACCCTGTTAATATTAACCTGAACAACAGGATCTCCATAATAAGGCTCCGCAGTATTGCACGACAACAGGGCAACAATGCAGACAAGTGCTGCTAAATTAAATATCCATTTCATCTGTTTATATTTTTCTTTTTGCATTATAGTCGGATGACAATTTTGCCTCGCTAAATTGCCGACTTCCGTTGAAAATCTTATTGACTTTTATCAAATGACAATTTAAAACCACACATTTTTTATGTAAGTTCTTTATACTTCGTATCGATATCGTGGATGATATTTTTGGCAAGCGGCAGCGATAATAATTGGATGCCCCCCACAATCACCAACGCGTATTTCAAGGCGAAATCTTCCGATATCCAATAAGCCAGTGATATAAACAATCCCATTCCAAAAGCACGGCCAATAAACAATCCTATCTCATGACTGAGTATATAGGCATATTCATTTCTATTCTCAATTGCTTTCACGGCATCAATGGTTTTCATCATGGTTGGAAAATAAGCCAAGTCGTGCAGGGGTTGAAACAACACTTTGCACAACACGAAAACAATGACGCCAACGGCAGAAAAAAGAACGGCGTTAAACAGTGTGCCCAGAAAAAAGACAAACAGTCCAAGTCCAAAGATTGCCATCCGGTGTTTGGGTTTGGCAATCCGCCCTAATGTGTAAACCAGGATTGCCGTAAGCAATCCTCCCACACCTTGTATCAATCCCAAAGACCCTTCATTACCGACAAGACGCATGACCAATATGGCCGGCGCTGTCACCAAAAAGCCCTGCACCATCCCTTTGAGCCCGGCAAGAGTCAAAAGTTTTTGCCAAAGCACATGAAAACGGGTATAAAAAAACCTTTTTTGCACCGGGTTGTCGAAGTGTCCTTTCGATAAAACAAATCCGGCAGCCATCGCAACCAGTAAACTGAACGCGGTAATAAATTGATAACCGTTATTCACATCCAGCACCCTCCCAAGAAAAACAAACCCGTCTACCGAAAACAGAAAAGCCCCTACAATTAACGGGACGGTAATACTCCATAACGAGAAAAAGAACGACTCCAGCCCGAAAAAGTAGTTTCGGTTTTCATCATTTGTTGAATTTAGCGTGAGCAGGTAACGGTTAGTCCAGAAAAATCCGGTAGACGCGCCCAGAACAAATCCGGACAGCCCCAGCTCTACGATTCCGATGGAATTCACGAACATCATGGCCATTAATGCAGTTGCCGACAACAAAATACCGAAGACGTAAAGCAGCGAAGCCTTAAACCTTTTAAGCATTAATCCGTTGAGAACCGATGTAACCAACACCCCAAAGTACATACATAGCTGATAAATTGCCACGTAAGCCGGGCTACCCGTGTTACGCATGATATACGCCCCCACGAAAATCTCGATGATGGGCAATATAAACGCATACAACATGTTTGTGACCAGCAGTGTTCTTATGTTCAAGGGTTGAGAACGGAAAAACCTGTATTCTCCCAATATGCTTTTCGACATATCCCTATTTTAATGAGTTCAATATTTCCTGAATGGATAACTTTGCTCCGCAAATAACCTCGTCACTCGCACCATAGAATATTTTAACGGTATCGTTTTCCACATAATGTCCGTTCGTGAAGACAACGTTACCGAAGAATCCGTTTTTTTCATATTCGGCAACGGGTTCCATAATCGGCTCCACACTCCTTGCCAGCACTTTCGACGGGTCGTTCAAGTCCAGCAGTAACGCACCCAAACAATACCGGTGATCGGCATTTGCACCGTGGTATATTTCGAGCCATCCTTCCGGCGTTTTAATAGGTGGACCTCCGGCTCCCACACGCGCCGAGTCCCAGCTGTTCCGACGGGTAACGGCAATGCATTTGTGATTCCCCCAATGAAGCCTGTCGGGAGATTCGGCTAACCAGATGTAATTTCCTCCCAGTTCGGGACTACTCGGACGATGCAGGGCATAATACTTTCCGTTTATCTTCTCTTCAAAAATAGCGCAATCTTTATTGTGCGGAGGAAATATCATCCCCTTACGATCATAAGTTTTAAAATCATTTGTGACAATCAGCCCAACGCCTACTGCCACGGGTGATACCATTGTATAGGTAAGAAAAAAGCCATCATCCAGTGTCGCCACGCGACAATCTTCAATACCGAATGACTCCAGTGCACCCTCACCAAACAGGGGCGGATAATCGGGATCTTCACGGAAATGCACGTCGTCGTCACTGACAACAATACGCAAATAGGATAAAGTGGTGAGGTAATCCTTCCCCTTGTACCGTATCACCCGCGGGTCGGAGGCATCCAACCGGGGATCTTTCTTATCGAAAACAACGATCTCTATTTTACCGTTGTCATTGTAAACGGGAAAGCTGATCTTCCCTTCCACCTGTTTCGGCCGTTCCGCCACGCGTAATAAAAGAGCGGTTTTGCCATTTATCCGGAATACTCCGGGATTGAGCAAACAGGTTATTTCCATTCCTGCTATTCCCGGCTCTAAGTCCGAAGGTCGTAACAATGGATTTTCATTGAAGCGTTTTGCAATATCCATGATATAAATATTTTTAATGAAATTCAATCAAAATTAATGGATTCAAGACAAACAGAGGTATCCTAAACTTTCAAAACAGTATACTCCTCTTTCAATTAAAAAAATAGATGCTCCTCTTGAAAAGATAATGTACTTTCGGCATTTTAAAAGCAGCCAAAATTTAGATATTGCCGTAAGTTTTACGGAGAAAATATGTAAATTTGTGATTACAACCGGATGAAAGGAACATGTAAATCAGTCGCACCCCTATTTATCCCTAAAAGCGAACCGCCTCCGGCTAAGATTTCCAAAGGAAGTCGACAATTTCGCTTCATTCAATTGTCGCACGACACATTTGAGCTATCGCGATAAACCGGAAAAGCATACTACGTAATACCGCCAATAGGTCGAACAAAGAAGAGAAACTTCAACGCTTGCGGCAAAGAAGACTCATGCTTCTAAATTTGAACGAAAACAAAATAAATATCAATTTACAATGAAAAAAATTATTTGCATATTTTTTCTTATTTTTCCGGTAACGGGGTATGCAATTGATTTTGACATTAAGGCTCTGACAAACAAGGATGGTTTGTCGAACAGTTCCATTAATGTTGTTTTTCAGGATTCGAATCAACTGATGTGGTTTGGAACCTGGGATGGGCTTAATTTGTATAATGGGAGGGAGTTTCAAGTTTATAAACCTTCTCCGGGTAATATTCAAAGTATAAGCAACAACATTGTCCGGGATATTATTGAGGAAAAAAGAGATTATTTGTGGATTGCCACAGACATTGGTATAAACAGGTTTAATGTCAGGGAAAAAGTTTTTGAGCGTTTTTTTGTCGACTCCCTAAGTCGTCGGGAAATAACGAATGAACACTCCTATTTAATCGCCCGCAATTCTCAGGGAAAAATCATTGTATCCATTTATCAACGAGGACTATACTATTTTGATTTTGAAAAAAAACATTTTGAGCCACTGAATCTCAACAAAAAGCTGAACATAAAAAAGATTATTTTCGACCGAGATGATAATCTATGGATATTAACTAAAGAAAAAAATCTGCTCACCGCCACGTTGCAAACCCAGGATGGCCATTTAATTGTACATGATACCAATCTATTTCTTTCAAGAGATATTGAGAATTTCTTTCCTCTCAAATCGGGTGATCTGTTTATACAAACATCCGATTATAAAATATATACATACGGTAAGTACCAGGATAAACTTAAGCCACTTCCTTTCCATGGCGAAATTGGCAAGATCAACGACATTGAATTTAATGAAAAATCAATTTATTTAGGCACAAACAAAGGATTGTACCTGTACGATTTTAATACCGGTATTGTTCCGATAATCGAAAATACTCCCGTATTGAATGTGGGCAGAGGCACTCAAAATATTATATGGGTAGGCACAGATATGAAAGGAATATTTAAGATTGTTCCTTCCGGGGAAAAATTCAGAGCCTGTTTATCGGAAAACATCCCCAATTTTGGCAATTCTGCCGTAAGAACTTTTTTTGAGGACGAAAGCGGGACGCTCTGGGTGGGCACCAAGGGATCGGGCATCTACAACTTTACAAGGGATCCGACAATCAAAGCATTAACACTCAGCAACAGATTCAACATGGAAAGTGGGTTATTGAGCAACTCTGTTTATAAGATAGCCAAAGGTTTCAAGAATGAGTATTGGATCGGAACGGACGGGAGCGGGATCAATTATTATGATAAGAAAACGAAGAATATTCGCAGCCTGAATATGCCCGATAACCTAACCCTCTCATCCGTCTATGCCATTTTACCGGACGATGACGATATCTTATGGGTGGGAACAAGCGGTTACGGCATGTACAAATTGAAAATCGATCTCTCAACGACTCCTTATCGGGTTGCCGATTACAAACAATTTATTTTCAATGAAGAGAAATCTTCCCTGAGCAATAACATTGTATATTCAATCATAAAAGAAGACAGTGCTCACTTATGGATAGGTACACGAGGAGGGGGAATAAACCGATTCAACATCATTGACGAAACCTTCCAAATATTCAAATTTTCCGGGGAGAGCTATGGTAGCAACGATGTGTTATGTATGCATAAAGATAACAAAGGAAGTTTATGGGTCGGTACAAGCATGGGGCTTATCAAGCTGACATGGAGAAACAGAGAACAGCCTGCAGTCATTAACTTTAATGAGAAAAACGGGATGCCTAACAATACCATTCACGGTATTTTAGAAGACAAAAACAATAATTTGTGGGTAAGCACCAATCATGGGCTGGCAAAACTTATTCCGGACGAAACGAAAGAGGACTCCTACCGCATTATTTCATACTTTGCAAACGACGGACTACAAGACAATGAGTTCTCGGACGGGTCATATTACTCAAGTCCTTATTCTTCTCTCTTTTACTTTGGGGGTATCAGCGGATTCAATGAATTCAACCCTCTCGAAATTATTCAAAATGAATACATGCCCGAACTCTGGTTGGACGCATTTCATGTTGATAATACAGAAACAGATTTGTCCGATTATTTAGTACAAAAAGAAGGCCTTAAAGTTCTTACTTTATCACACCAACACAAATCTTTCAGCTTCCGCTTCGTCCCCATTGATTACATTGCTCCATCCAAATGTGAAATAGCCTATATGCTGGAAGGGTTCCACGATGCCTGGGTTAACTTAGGGACATCGAATGCGGTAGTGTTCACTAATTTGCCAAGAGGGAAGTATGTACTTAAAGTCAAAACAAGCAATGCAAATAAGGTATGGAGCAAAACGCTCTACAGCTTACCCATCGAAATGACACCTCCCTGGTGGAAAAGCAATCCGGCATATTTCCTTTATTTTGTTTTTTTCTTAGGTCTCCTGGCAATTATAAGGAAAATGATATTGTATCGCATAAGGCTTACCAACGATATACGAATGAAAGAGCTGGAAACACAAAAAACAGAAGAAATCCACCAGGGAAAACTCCGTTTTTTCACCAATATAGCACACGAATTTTCCAATTCTTTGACACTTATCTATGGCCCTTGTGATAAATTGTTGAAGGAAAAAGAAACCGACAGGTATACTAAAAAATACCTACAGGTAATAAAATCAAATTCGGAAAGGATGCAGAATCTGATAGAACAGCTCGTGGAATTCAGAAAAGCCGAAACCGGACATTTAAAATTGAAAATTGAAACGGTGGATATTTCCGAGTTGATTAAATATGTAATTGACAACTTTATCGAAATATTGGAGCAAAAAAAGATCGATTACACAACCACTTTCATACCCGACGAAAACATAATTTGGAGAACCGACAGAAACAATCTCGAAAAAATCATCTTCAATTTGCTATCAAATGCCGTAAAATACACATCGGAAGAAGAACATATTGAAATCAACGTTAGAACGGAAGATGAAATATTATCCATCTCAATCAAAAATACCGGTATCGGAATAAAACCAGAATACTATGACATTTTATTCGACCGGTTTGAAGTGCTTAACCGCCTTGAAAAACAAATGACTATCGGCGACTATCCCCGGCATGGGATTGGATTGGCATTATGTAAAAGCATCGTAAATATTCTAAAAGGAGACATCAGCATTGAAAGCGACGGGGAAACCTATACATTGTTTGAAATTCGTATCCCAAACTTAGAGTTAACATCCGTACAACCTGAGCCGGCATATAACAAACCTGATTTATCACGGTTAAAATCAATTACATCAAGTGAAATCAATCGATCAGAAGAAAAAAATAAATTACCGGAACAGGATTATATCTCAAACGACGGATCTGTTTTGATAGTTGAAGATGATCAAGACATCCGTTCAATGATAAAAGATCTTTTAAGCCCAAGTTACAATATAATAGAAGCTTCCAATGGAATGGAAGCATTACAGGCTGTAAACAGACAACACCCAATATTGGTTATCAGCGACATTATCATGCCAAAAATGAATGGGGTTGAGTTTGTGAAAATAATGAAGACGCAGGAAATGACCAGCCACATTCCCATCATACTTTTATCTTCAAAAAGCTCCATCGAAAGCCAGATTGAGGGATTTGAAGTGGGTGCCGATGCTTATATAAACAAGCCTTTCAATTTTCGCCATTTAGAAGTAATCGTAAAAAGCCTGCTTCACAAAAAAAACATATTGGAGAAGTACAGTAATTCTCCCTACTCCGCTCTTGAACAATATGAGGGCTCTCTGATCCACAAAGAAGACAAAGATATAATCCTGAATATCTCAAAAGTTATCTACGATAATATCGACAACGAAGAACTCACGATAGATTTCATTGCAAATGAAACGGCAATCAGCAAGATACAACTTTACCGCAAAATAAAGGAGATCACCAAAAAAACACCTACCGAATTTATTCGTTCCATCAGGCTTACGCATGCGGAAAAGCTTCTGAAAACCACTAACAGGACCGTTCAAGAGGTTATGTATGCATCCGGTTTCAACAATAAGGCCTATTTTTACAGGGAATTTTTTAAAAAATACAATACAACCCCCAAAGATTTCAGGGCATCAAGAAGCGATCCGAAAAATTGAAAATCGACCGATAACTTTTACACGGTTATTCGTTATCTGGGAAACTTCACGCTCGACGATATCCAGAAAATGCGTATATTTGTCCCTCCACCATTTATCGAGATAGAATGAAATTGTCCGGCATCACCTTTTTCTTGTTTTTCTGCATCACTTTGTCCGCTCAAAACACGCAACTTCAGTATCGTTTCAGAGTTTACCTGAAAGACAAAGGAAATACGCTTTCCTTGTTTTCCGAACCTGAAAAGTTCCTCACCCCAAAAGCCATTGAGCGTAAAAAACAACAGCAGGTGAAAATAGATCAATCGGATCTTCCTATTTCTCCCGACTATTTCAGTCAACTGAGAAATGTGGGCGGGAAGACGATTTCACACAGCAAATGGTTTAAGACCATCGTGATTCAGTTGAAAGACAGCTCTCAAATTGGTGCTGTTTTACAGCTACCGTTTGTGGATTCTGCCCGATACGTTTGGCGGGGTATCGAACGGAACTTACGCAACCCCTTACGTCCCCGACTGGGGTGGACCGACTGCCCGGACAAAAGCGGTCAGGAACATTCTTTCGGACTTACGATTAAGCAATTTGCGCTCCACAATGCCCAACAGATGGTGTTGAGCGGATTCACCGGAACAGGTATAAACGTCGCTGTTATCGATGCCGGATTTACCAACGCCGACGTTATTCCGCAATTCGGGGAGGTTAACTTGGAAGGGTTCAAAAACTTTGTCCCCGAAAACGAAATTTTTGCCTCGAGCGACCACGGCACCAAGGTCTTTTCGACCATGGCGGTTAATCTGCCCGGGATAATGGTGGGATCGGCTCCGTCTGCGACCTATTATCTGCTCCGTTCCGAAGATGCTACAAGTGAATTTCCCGTGGAAGAGGATTATTGGGTTCGGGCCGTTGAATATGCCGACAGCATCGGGATCGACCTGATAAATTCATCGCTGGGATACACTGCCTTCGACGACACCACCCTAAATTACAAACCCGAAAATTTAGATGGAAAAACATCTTTCATGACCCTCGCTGCCGATAAAGCCTACGAAAAGGGAATGATCCTGGTTACCAGTGCGGGGAATGAAGGCAATAAACCGTGGCAGAAAATATCAGCACCAGCCGATGCGCAGCATGTACTAACCGTGGGAGCAGTCGGGACGGACAGCATCATCGCATCGTTCAGTTCTAAAGGTTTAACTGCTGATAATCGCTTGAAACCCGATATTGTTTCCGCAGGAAAGGGTACCGTAACCATTGGTTACAACGGACAGATCGATTTTACAAACGGAACATCGCTTTCCTCCCCCTTTGTGGCGGGGCTTGTGGCCTCGTTGTGGTCAATTAATCCCGGCATGAACCGGGCGGAAGTACTGGATATTGTCAAACGTTCGTCCGACCGGTACAACCGTCCCGATTCTGTTTACGGATACGGCATCCCCGATTTCGGGAAAGCGGTAAAAACCGTTTTGAACAGGCTCGAACCCCGCGAAAAATCGTTTACTGAAGACTGTTTTTCCATATTGCGTTCTGCAAAAGATAGCTTCGAGATAACCCTTACCGAACCCGATTTTTCATTCGATGCCTACAAGGTAACTGTGTTGGATGAATCGGGAAACCCGATAGCAAAGTACGGGTTTGAAAACGAAAGGCTCACCGTTCCTGTTCAGCAGGAGGTCAAAAAGGCTGATCAATTCATCCATTTCGTCTTGAAATCGCCTTCTACACAGAAAACGATCCGGTTCAAATTGTGAACGGGACTGATAAAAGCAAACCAAAGACAACGGTATGACCAAAATTTCACTTTCGTTATCGGAACTCAACGGACAGGTGCGCGACGCCATCCGCGACCACCTGCGCGACACCTATTGGGTACGTGCCGAAACCAGTGATGTGCGCCTCAACCGGACCGGACATTGTTACCTGGAGTTCATTGAAAAAGATGCCCGGGGACAAAACATTGTTGCCCGCGCACGCGGAGTAATTTGGAACAATGTGTATGAAATGCTTTCGTCCTACTTCGAAACGGAGACAGGACAGCCATTTATATCGGGATTAAGTGTTTTGGTACGGGTCTCGGTGGATTTTCACGAACTGTACGGCTATTCACTGTCGGTGGTGGATATAGATCCTTCGTTCACTGTCGGAGAAATTGCCCGAAACCGGCAACTTGTTCTCAGAAAACTGGAAGAAGAGGGTGTATTAACGCTGAATAAAGAACTGGCGCTTCCCGAACTGATGAATCGGATTGCGGTAATTTCATCACCCACAGCCGCCGGATACGAAGATTTTCGCGATCAACTGGCAAAAAACTCCTACGGGTTTGTGTTTTATACCCGGTTGTTTCCGGCAATCATGCAAGGGGAGCGGAGCGAATCGTCGGTAATCGCTGCCCTGGAAAAAATCTACACACACAAAGAGCACTTTGATGCCGTTGCCATTATCCGCGGCGGTGGTTCATCGTCCGATTTAAGCTGTTTTGATTCTTACTTGCTGGCGACAAACTGTGCCCAGTTCCCGCTTCCTGTAATCAGCGGAATCGGTCACGAACGAGACATCACCGTGATTGACATCGTTGCCCACACACGGGCAAAAACTCCGACGGCAGTAGCCGAGTTCCTGATTTCTCACGCCTTCCGAACGGCTGCTGAGTTGATGGATTTGCAGCAGCGTCTGGTGGAAATGAGCGGCCTTACCTTGCAAACATCGCAAGATCAGTTGGCCGAATTATCGCGTCGAATGATCCATTTCTCCCGTTTTTTTGTCCGGGAAGAACTCTCTTCTGTGCAGCAATTATCGATTATTCTACGTCACCAGGCCAAACGGTTGCTGCAAACCGAAAATCACTTTGTAGCCGAAAAAAGCCAATATATCCACATGGTGTCGCCTGAAAATATCCTGAAACGGGGGTATACATTGACATTGAAAAACGGAAAAATCATAAAATCGGCAACGGAGCTTTCGGAAGATGATATTATCGAGACCCTGTTTGCAGATGGAAAAGCAAAATCAATAATCACTAAAAAGTAATCCCGTCATGACAAAAAAAGATTTCTTCAGGACCGTATTAAGAATTCTCGGACTCTATTTCCTGGCCATGGTGGTTTTTAACTACCTCCCCAGCATAGTGGTCTTTTTTCACAGTCTGCCCGTCCTTAGCCTAATTCTGGCCATAGTTGTTGTTTCTCTCTTCGCATATATTTTTATGCTACTCATTTTCAAGCCTGATCCGATTATTAAAATCTTGAAATTAGACAAAGGCTTCGACGATGATGTGCTGTCGGTAAGACACATAGAATTTGTCAACTTATTAAAAATAGCCATCATAGCCACGGGGTTATTCCTGATCATCAGCCACTTGCCAACCTTTTTAACTCACCTCCTCTTTCTTTTAAAGCTAGTGGTAAAGAACCGGAGCGAAATAACGGATCAGGTAGAGAGCACGTTGCTGACCGATTACGTCTCCTGGGGGATAAAAATTTTAAGTTTGATGGTCGGTTATTTGATGATAACGAATTATTCGGCCATTGCCCGGTTTATCATAAAAAAAGATTCAGAAAAAACAGTCAGATAAATGGAAGAATCAGCTCTTACCTACTCACAAGCCAAACAGGAACTCGAAGAGATTGTTTCGGCGATTGAATCGGGGAAACTGGATGTGGACGCGTTGACCGAAAAAGTGAAACGCGCATCGGAACTCATCGCATTCTGCAAAGAAAAACTCACGAAAACCGATGAGGAGTTACAGAAAATCCTGAATGAAATCCACTAAGAATTTATGATTTCGGAACAGCACTTCAGTGTAGTTATCGTTGCCGGCGGCAAAGGACTGAGGGCCGGCGGAGAAATCCCAAAACAGTTTCAGCCCATTGGAGGAAAACCCATATTGATGCGTACGATAGAAGCCTTCTATAACTTCGATTACCGGATGCGCATGGTGGTTGTCCTTCCCGAAGAATTTCGCTTCTTCTGGGATGAACTTTGCGAAAGGCACAATTTCCGGTTACCGCATACCCTTATCAACGGAGGAGAAACACGGTTCCACTCCGTGAAAAACGGATTGTCGGAAATACGGGAAGAGGAAATGGTGGGCATTCACGATGCCGCCCGACCGTTCGTCTCAAAGGAAGTGATTGGGAGATGTTATCGGGAAGCTTTCGATTTTCGTTGCGGGATCATTCCCGTTATCGAGGAAAAAAACAGCGTCCGAATCCTTGCCGCATACGAAAATAGAGCAGTCGACCGCAAGAAAATCCGTGTGGTACAAACCCCCCAGGTATTTCCGGCCGACCTGTTAAAAGCTGCCTATGAAACTCCTTACCGCGAAAAGTTTACCGATGACGCTTCAGTGGCCGAAGACAATGGAATTCAGATAAGACTGGTGGAGGGCGATGAGAAAAACATAAAGATCACTACCCCGCTCGATCTGAAATTCGCCGATTATTTGTGTCAATACAACCTTGTTTGAGTAACTTTTTGTAAACAATTGAGCGGTTATCAACCCCCATTTCGTACTAAAATCGCTCTTTTATTGAAAAAAGCTTTCCAAAATGCTATTCTATTGTGACTTTTTCTTTATCTTTGCCTTTATATTTTAAAACGAGTTCCCATGGAAAAAATCGACAAACTAGACAGGCAAATAC
>ENA-UOOR01002518-UOOR01002518.1-fermentation-metagenome-genome-assembly--contig:-NODE-2518-length-18349-cov-23.535367_pt1 | contig 18349 bp, 19 predicted proteins | sample MGYA00245780_ERZ724029 | MGnify/ENA primary metagenome ERZ724029 (study PRJEB28704, sample SAMN03018315) | fermentation metagenome | biome: anthropogenic terrestrial biome; feature: soil... | reverse complement strand
ATGCAAGTCTTATTTTCTTTATTTCACTTTTTTAAAATAGTTTCGCAATCACCTAATACTTTTAATATCCTTAACTCTTATTAAATAATATTTATTCAGCTTTTAAATTTTTTGCAATTTCAAACACTTTATAATATGATAAATTACATAATTCAGCAATTTCCCTGTAAGTAATTAAGTTCAATTTTAATAATATTTCGGCTAATTCTTCTTTCTTTGCAATACTAACTCTGTTATTCCCGATTATTTTATTTTCTTTAAAAAATTCATTAATTATTTTATTAATTAAATTCTTAATGCTTTCATTTTCTCCTTCAACCGTATCAATATATATATTATCATCCTCTAAATTATGAAACTTAATAAATTCATCTATGTTCTTAAATAAACCTATTACATCATTTAGATAGTTATCTGGTATAAATTTTGAGTTTTGATTAATATAATCCTTGGCGCTACTCCAAATATACTTTTCAATATGATTTACCATTCCTGCTTTTACTGGATTGTTATGAATATATCTTATAACACCAATAAAGTATCTTTCATCCTCAACCGGTTCACTTTTAAATCTATCTTGAAATACATGCCCATATCTATCCTCAACTTTATTGTAAAAGATAGCAAACCTGACATTTAATTTTTTCATAAATAATTCAAGTATACTATCATCTATTTTTATCAATAAATGCATGTGGTTATTCATTACGCAATAAGCAATTATATTAAATTCCAACTCATCCCTGATTTTTGTTATAGCATCTAATATTTTATTTTTATATATTATCCTATTAAATATTTGCTCTTTATTTATTCCTCTAGTCATTATGTGATAGATTCCTGTCATACTTATTCTTCGTGGTTGTCTGGGCATTTTTTACCTCCAACATTAGAATATTGATAAATTAAAAACATATGCACTACCAACATTTGTGTATGACACGCCGATGTTAATCTAATAACTAAATATCAATCAAGAAGAACCGTCCCTGATTTTGCACGATTTTGCGTATTTAACGAAAAAGACGGTTTTTTCAATTATGTCAATCAAAAAGAACCGTCCCCGATTTGCTGTTTACATTTTTTTAAGTACTTCTCTGTTATCCTCTATTATGTTATTTATTTCTCTGATTTTATCCTGAAGCTTGGACAATATTTCATCGCTGTAATTGTATGCACCCATCTTCATTTCATTTGCTTTTTGTTCTGCTTCCTGAAGCAACTGATTAGCATAACTTTTTGCCTGCCTTGTAATTTCGCTTTCTTCGATTAAGTGTTGCTGCTGGTCTTTAACTTTGCCGATCAGTTCGTCCGCTTCACTCTGAGCTTCATTTAATATGCGCTGACGTTCTTTTGCAACCCAGGAAGCTCTGTTTATTTCATCAGGCAATTTCAATCTTATTTCATTTATCACTTCTAAAACTTCCTCCTTATCAACCATCACCTTGCTTGATAATGGAAATTTAGAAGCATCTTCTATAATATCCTCAATTCTTTCCAATAAATTCAATATATCCATTTTACTTCCTCCCAAGTATTCTATATATGTTTTCAGAAACATTCTCAGGTACTAAATCCTCAAATGGTCCTCCGTGCTCTGCCACATCCTTTACCATGCTGGAACTTAAAAACGAAAATTCCGGTGATGCAACCAAAAATAAAGTTTCTAATTTTTTATTTAAATGTTTATTTATACTTGATATTGCCAGCTCGTATTCATAGTCGGATACTGCTCTTAAGCCTCTTACTATAATATTAATATCGTTTTTTTCGCAATAATCAACAACTAAGCCTTCAGTAAAATCAACTTGTACATTTTTTAAATCCTTAACCGCACCTCTTACCATTTCACATCTTTCTTCAATTGAAAACCAATATTTTTTTTCCTTATTGTTAAATACCGTTACTACTACTTCATCGAATTTACATGATATTCTTCTGATAATATCAAGATGTCCTACTGTTATCGGGTCAAAACTTCCGGTGTACAATACTCTCATTATTCCTCCAAGCGTCTTATCAAACTTATTCTTGTTCTTCCATATATTTTTTCTTTATATTTTATCATATTTGTATCTTTATTATCAATTACTTTTTCAGATTTATCTGTTTCAATAATAAGAAGTCCACCGGACTTTATAATATCAAATTCAAATACTTTATTGATTATATTGTTGCTTAAATTTAATGCATAAGGGGGGTCCGCAAAAATATAATCAAACTTTTCATTATTTTGGGATAAATTTATTATTGCTTTTTCATAATCACTCATTATAATTTTTGCTTTATTGTTAAAATTGCATAAATCCAAGTTTTTTTTAACATAATTTAAGCTTTTTCGGGATACATCAATAAAGGTACAGTGTTTTGCCCCTCTTGCCAAAAATTCAATTCCTACGCTGCCGGATCCAGCGAATAATTCCAACACAACAGCCTCTTCATCAATGGGTCCTATTATATTAAAAACAGCTTCTTTAATTTTATCGCCGGTAGGTCTTACCTGTGCTCCTTCGGGAGCATAAAGCTTTTTACCTTTGTTTATTCCGGATATTATTCGCATACTTCATTCCCTTTTACTAAGTTTTCAATTAAACACTATCGATTCATCTTTGAACAAATTCATAATTTCCATTTTTAAATTATGATAATCTTCCCCGCTTAATGCCGGATTTTCCGATATGATTTTTTTTGATAACATCTGAACCTGTTGGACAGTTTCAACATTATTAACTATATTCTGTATTTCAAATTTTGATAATCCGTGTTGCCTTACGCCGAAGAAATCTCCGGGACCTCTTATTTTCAAATCTTCTTCCGCTATGATGAAGCCATTGTTGGTTTTCTTTAAAATATTCATTCTGTCTTTTGATTTTTTGCTTTTACTTTCATTTGCCAAAATGCAATAAGATTGATGTTTTCCTCTTCCGACTCTTCCTCTTAATTGGTGAAGCTGTGCCAAGCCGAATCTCTCGGCATTTAAAATAAGCATTACAACAGCATTTGGCACATTTACGCCGACCTCTATTACCGTAGTGGAAATTAGTACATTTATTTTACCCTTGTAAAATTTATTTATGACTTCTTCTTTTTCCGAATTGTTCATTTTGCCATGCAAAAGACCTAATTTATATCCTGAAAAATATGATGACTTTAATTCATTAAAAATTTCTGTGGCGGAATTTAAATTTAAATTTTCTGATTCATCAACCAAGGGTGCTACAATATATGCCTGCCTCCCGTTGTCAACCTGATTTTTTATAAAATCATAAGCTTTTATTTTATCCTCTTCGCCTATAACATTTGTTATAACCTTTTGTCTTCCCGGCGGTATTTCATCAATCAATGAAATATCCAAATCCCCGTAAATCATCAGCGCCAAGGTTCTTGGAATAGGTGTAGCCGTCATTATGAGAATGTGCGGATTGTTTCCTTTGTTTGAAAGCTTGGCTCTTTGTCTGACCCCAAATCGATGCTGCTCATCGGTAACTACAAGCCCTATATTTTTAAACTCCACATTATCCTCAATAAGGGCGTGGGTTCCGACTAAAATGTCAATTTCTCCAATTTTCAGCTTATTAAGAATTTTTTCCTTTTCCTTTATTTTTGCAGAGCCTGTTAAAACTGCAACCGTAACATTTATGTTTGATATGCTTAAATATTCTTTTATGGTTTCATAATGTTGTAAAGCTAATATTTCCGTCGGTGCCATCATTGATGACTGATATCCTGAGTCTGCTGCCATGAGCATCGCATAAACGGCTACCACGGTCTTACCTGACCCTACATCTCCCTGAACCAGCCTGTTCATAGTCTTGCCGCTTTTTAAATCCTCTTTGATTTCTTCAATAACTTTAAGCTGTGCGCTTGTGAGCTTGTAGGGTATGGATTTGAGAAGCTTTTCGGCTAACTTTACGCTGTTTATCTTAATTTGGTTTAATTCATTAGTTAAATTATTTTTAATGTTAAAAAGGCCAAGCTGCATTATTAATAGCTTTTCAAATGCAATAGTTCTCTTAGCCAATGAATATTTTTTATTGTCACTTGGAAAATGCAGGTTTTTTAAAGCAATTTTCCTTGAAACAAGACCATACTTTGCTATTATATATTCCGGCAAGATGTTATGAATTTCATCATAATATGTGTCTAAAGCCGTTCTTATCAGCTTTGTAATTTCATTGTTCGTTAATCCGTATGTAAGGCTGTAAACAGGCGTAATCTTCATAGCCTTCCAATCCTTGTCCGTAAATTCAACTTCCGGATTTGTAGCCTCTAATTTGCCGAATGCGATTTTAATGCTGCCAAAAACATAGTAGGATTCACCGACAATTAACTTGTCCATTAAAAAATCCTGATTGAAAAATGTAAGAGTGATAAAACCGGTATCATCCTTACATATTGCCTTTATCATGGTCCTACGCATTTTTATTTTTGAGTATTTCGGCTTTTCAAAAAGCCTGACCTTTATAAGATATTTACCCTGTTCCTGAATTTTACATATATTTGTTACCGTTCTTCTGTCTTCATATTTAACAGGAAAATAGTTTAATAAATCTTCAACGGTAAATATGTTTAATCTTTGTAATTTTAAAGCTCTGTGTGGTCCAACTCCCTTTAAAAATTGAATATCCGACTCTATCATTTTCCACCTTTTGATAACATAGGATTCCCGCAGTCTCATTCACCAATTTATCTATTCGGGGACATTCCTCTTGCCCCAAAGACTATCCCTATAAGTAGTGGTATGTCCCCATACTTATAATCGTTGCGAATGACCTACCGCTATTTTTCAGAAAAAACACTCTGAAAAATAGGGTTAGGGCATCTTGCAGTCTCATTCACCAATTTATTTGCTCCTTGCGTCGCATAAATTTGGAATTCGTTGCGAATGACCTACCGCTATTTTTCAGAAAAAACACTCTGAAAAATAGGGTTAGGGCATCTCGCAGTCTCATTCACCAATTTATTTGCTCCTTGCGTCGCATAAATTTGGAATTCGTTGCGAATGACCTACCGCTATTTTTCAGAAAAAACACTCTGAAAAATAGGGTTAGGGCATCTTTATTCTACGGATATTATATAGTAATAAAGTGGTTGTCCTCCGTATATTATTTCAATGTCACAGTCTTCGGCAACTTCTTCTATTTTAGCTTTTATACCTTCGGCAGTTTTTTTGTCAACCTTATCTCCATAGAATACGGTAACCAAAAAACTGTCTTCATCTACCATCTTGCTGATTAATTCAATAGCTTCATCTTCCGGATTTTCTCCGTGACTTACAATTTCGCCATCATAAATAGCGATAATTTCATCTTTTTTGATATTTAGCTCATTATATACAGTATCTCTCACCGCATAAGTTACTTGACCTGTTTTTACTTCCTTTACAGCCTCAGTCATAGCTTCCATATTTTCGTCTATATCATTTTCTTCTTTAAATGCGATAAGAGCTGTTATACCTTGGGGTATTGTCTTGCTCGGCACTACATGGAGATTTTTATCGGAAATTTTCTTTGCCTGTGTTGCGGCTAATATTATATTGGAATTATTGGGCAGAATTATTATGTGCTCCGTATTTAATTTGTTAGCCGCTTCCAATATATCTTCCGTGCTTGGATTCATTGTTTGACCGCCCGACAAAAACACATCAACATTTAAGTCGGTAAAAACTTTTTGAATTCCATCTCCCATGCCTATGGAAACAAAGCCGTATTTCTTTTTTTCCTGATTGTTTTTATGGCTATTCTTTAATCTTTCCCTGAACTGTTCCTTCATATTGTCTATTTTTATACCGGTCAATTCACCGAATTTAACCGCTATTGCCAATATTTGCCCCGGATTGTTTGTGTGTATATGTGTTTTTATAATATTTTCATTTCCAACACAAACTATGGAATCACCCTTGTCATAAATTCTGCTCAGAAATTCCTCTGATGTCTTTATCGGATTTTTTATTAAAAACTCGGTGCAGTAAGCAAAAATAATTTCATCTTCGCTTGTAAATTCCTCGAGTTCAACAGCTGTATCAATCACTGAATTTTCTGTTTTCTCCTGTTTTATTTCTATTCCTTTTAAAGCTGCCAATGCCCCTTCCAAAAGGAATATTAATCCTTTTCCTCCGGCATCCACTACATCTGCCTGTTTTAAAACCTTAAGCATTTCAGGAGTACGGTTTAAAGTATCCTTTGCTTGTTCAATAAGGCTTTCCAAAAAAATAACCACATCTTCGTATTCCGTAAAAGTTTCCATTGCTTTTTCGGCGGTTTCCCTTGCAACGGTAAGTATTGTTCCTTCAATAGGCCTCATAACCGCTTTATAAGCAGTATATGATGCAGATTTAAAGGATTCGGCAATAATCTTACAATCTATTTGATTAGCTCCTTTTAAGCCTTTTGACATTCCTCTTAAAAGCTGTGATAATATTACACCGGAATTTCCTCTTGCTCCCATCAGTGAACCGTTGGCTGCAGCATCTGCCAATGATGTGATCGTGCTTTCCGAAAGGTTTTGAATTTCCTTAATGGCAGCCTGCACCGTAAGATTCATATTAGTGCCCGTATCTCCGTCCGGAACGGGAAATACATTTAGAGAATCCACTATTGTCTTGTTGTTTTCAAGATTAACGGCAGCCCCTAAAAGCATTTTTTTGAATGTAACATTATCTATGTATTTTATTATCATTTTAGCCTCCTATGTTATTTTTGCACTCTTACACCCTGCACAAAAATACTCACATTATCCACACATACTCCCGAAAAAGTTTCAACGCTGTATTTTATTCGAGAAATTACATTTTCTGCAACAACGGATATTTTTACTCCGTATTGCAATACTATATATAAATCTATATTTATTTTATCTTCAGTTACTGAAACTTTTATTCCTTTAGTTAACTGTTCTCTTTTCAGCAGTTCAAAAAAACCCTGAGTTGCGTTTCTGGAAGCCATTCCAACAACACCGTAGCATTCCATTGCAGCTAAACCCGCAATAGCAGCTATGGCTTGGCCATCAATAACTATACTTCCGTTTTCATTAAACATCTTAACTGACATATTTACCTCCTACTTTTTTATTCCTATTATTTAATTTATTATAACCTTTTTGTCATGAATTTACAATTATAAATATCAATGACATAAAACCCTATTGGTATGTTCTTCTATTCGTGTCTGAAACCGTAAGCAAGTTATTTTGCGTTTTCGGCGACGATTGTGATAGGTAACTACCTTTTTCATTCAATTATACTAATTAAAAATTAATATTGCAATATTTAAATTTTAATGTTAGAATGATTAGGTTCAAATAATAAAAGCTATTTCGATAATTATGATAGTGTTATATATAAATGGGAGGTGGAATTATGGCTAAATTTTGTGAAGTATGCGGAAAAGGAACTATATCCGGGAACAGCATAACACATTCTGACAGGAAAATAAAAAGAACGTGGAAACCAAACGTAAGAACTATTACTGTTATGGAAAACGGAAAATCTTTAAGAAAAACAGTTTGTACAAGATGTATGAGATCCGGAAAAATCCAAAGAGCTATATAAGCGCAAAAATAGTGGCCGTGGCCATTATTTTTTTATGTCCCCCTTTAAGTACGGGGACATTCCTCTGCCCGCAAAGACTTTCCCTATAAAAGAGGTGTGTCCCCCTTCCTTACAAAAGCCTGAACAATGTACATCCCAATATTACTAAAAGTATACCCAAAATAAACATCCATATTTTTATGGGCAAAATCTGAACTACAATAATTGCTCCTATAATTGCAATCATTAAACCTAATATTTCGGTGAATTTAAGTTTATTGTTCGATGGACAGCATTTCTTTTTATGTTTAAAATAATTCATAATTCCCTCCTAAGTACTATAATAAAACAATTAAAAAACAAATCCTAAATTTTAAGCATACTATTTATACATTCTATTCAAGGAATTAAAAAAAGATACAAAGAAATTTTCACTTTCTTTGCATCCCAATCCGCCATACAGTCCATTCCAACCATTTCTCAGAAAAGAGACTCTGAGAAATGGGGTTATGGCATCTCGCAGTCTCGTTCACCAACTTATTTGCTAAAATTCGGCATTTTTTGGAGTTCTCGGGAATGGTATTACGTCTCTTATGTTGCTCATGCCTGTCAAATACATTATGAGTCTTTCAAAGCCTAATCCGTAGCCTGAATGTTTGACTCCGCCGTACTTTCTCAGTTCCAGATACCACCACATGTTATCCTTTGTCACTCCCATTTCATCCATTCTTTTTTCTAAGAAATCAATTCTTTCTTCTCTTTGGCTGCCGCCTATTAATTCACCTATTCCCGGAACCAATAAATCCATTGCCGCCACAGTCTTGTTATCTTCATTCATTCGCATGTAAAATGCCTTAATATCCTTCGGATAATTGACTACAAATACAGGTTGTTTAAATATCTTTTCCGACAAATATCTTTCATGCTCAGTTTGAATATCCGTTCCCCATTGAACCGGATATTCGAAATTATCATTGTTCTCCATCAATATATCGATGGCATCCGTATATGATATTCTTCCGAATTCAGAATTTATTAAATTGTTTAGCTTATCTAAAAGTCCTTTTTCTACGAAGTTATTGAAAAATTCCATTTCTTCCTTGGCATTTTCCAATACGTAATTTACAACATACTTAACCATATCCTCCGCTAACTGCATATTGTCGTTTATATCTGCAAATGCTATTTCAGGCTCAATCATCCAAAATTCGGAAGCATGTCTTGCGGTGTTTGAATTTTCAGCCCTGAACGTCGGTCCGAATGTATAAGTTTTCTTAAAAGCTAAGGCAAAAACTTCTGCTTCCAACTGCCCGCTTACGGTAAGATTTGCCGAGCTGCCGAAAAAGTCCTTTGTATAATCCACTTTACCGTCAACTTTTTCTATATTGTTCAAGTCAAGAGTTGTAACCCTGAACATTTCGCCTGCACCCTCCGCATCCGAAGCAGTAATAATGGGTGGGTGGGCATAGATGAATCCCCTGTCTGTGAAAAACTTATGTATTGCATAACTTGCCAAGCTCCTTACGCGGAATACAGCTGAAAAAGTGTTTGTGCGAGGTCTTAAATGTGCGATAGTTCTTAAATATTCCATTGAATGTCGTTTTTTTTGCAATGGATAGCTTGGGTCTGATTCCGCTTCCATGATTATTTCCGTTGCTTTAATTTCAAAGGGCTGTTTTGCTTCAGGTGTTAAAATCAAGTTACCTTTTACCGTTATAGCGCTGCCTGTGGAATATTTTTTAACATCATCAAAATTATTTAAGCTGTTTTCAAATACAACCTGCACATTTTTAAGATATGTTCCGTCATTTAGTTCGATGAATCCAAAGTTTTTAGAATCTCTGATCGTTCTTATCCAGCCTTCTATCCGGACTTCTTTGTAATTTTCTGGAGATAGGAATATATCTCTTACATCTGTTGATTTCATATATCCTCCTGTTTAATCTTTTGATATGAATACTATAGCTGTTCCTTTTTTTAGTGTAATTCTTCCTTTTCGGTTGGTTATTTGATTACTTATGCAAAGGGTTGAGCCTCTTTGCACATCAACATTGTCTAAAGGATATTTAAATCCTTCCAAATTAAGTCCCCGAATAAAATCATCAACAGGGATTATTGATATGTAATAACCTTCCTTATAATCTATAATTAAATCAGTATTATCCGAAATAATCCTCATTTCATTATTATTGTCAATTATGGTGACATTCACGCCTTTTTTGTAATATTTCTCCATCAGTATAATATTACCAAACGTGTGGTCTAATCTTGAGCCTGTTGCCCCTGTGAGAATTATGTTGTCATATCCCTTTGAAACGGCAAATTCAACAGCCAATTCCATATCTGTCAAGTCCTTTTCCGAAGGGAATTTTACAATGGGAATATTGAAGGATTCGTATTGTTTAAGAACTGAAATGTCTACCGAATCGAAATCCCCGATTATAGCATCAGGCATTATTTCATATTTTTTTACCTTTTCAAGCCCCCCATCGGCACATATAACATAGTCATATTGAATATTTTCAATTATACTTCTATCGGTTTCTTCCCCATTTCCGATTATTAATGCTTTTTTCATTGCTCCATGACTTCCTTAAATTTTCTTGTTTCCAAAACAACATCATTTGCTTTGTAAATTGCTGAACCCGCAACTACAACATTGACACCCCAGCTTAGCACTTCTTTTAAGTTTGAAGAGTTTATGCCGCCATCAATTTCAATATCAATGTCTAAACTACACTCATTAATTAATTGCTTTAAATCATTTAATTTATATTTGACATTTTCTATGATTTTTTGACCTCCAAAACCCGGGTTTACACTCATTAGCAACACCATATCAACATCTCTTATAATATCCTTAATAGTATTAACAGGTGTTGCGGGATTCAGTGATACGCCCGCCTTTATACCATATGATTTTATTTTTTGGATTGTTCTGTGTAAATGAATGCAGGATTCCTGATGCACGGTAATTATATCCGCACCGGCATTATAAAAATCTTCTATAAAATTATCCGGATTTTCAATCATCAGATGCACATCAAATGTGAGATTCGTTGTTTTTCTCAAACTTTTTACAACATCCGGACCTATTGTAATATTAGGAACGAAATGTCCGTCCATAACATCTATGTGGATATAATCTGCTCCGCCTTCTTCTACAAGCCTTATGCCTTCACCAAGGTTGGAAAAATCGGCAGACAATATTGAAGGGGCTAATTTATTTCTCATACTTCCTCCTTAATAGAGCTTGTTACTTTTTATTTGCTCCAATAGCTTTATATAGCTATCATATCTTACTTTGCTGATTAAATTATTGTTAACGGCTTCTTTTATTGCACAATCAGGTTCCTTGTAATGAATACAATCTAAAAATTTGCATCCTTCATCATATTTTACTATTTCAGGATAATAATTTTTAAGGGCATATTCATCAATTCCTTCCAATTCAAAGGAACTGAAGCCCGGTGTATCAACCGCATAACCGCCGAAGCTAAGCTTAAATATTTCAACATGGCGGGTAGTGTGCTTTCCTCTTTTTAATTTTTCGCTTATTTCCCCTGTTTGCAGATAAAAGTCCGGCTGTACCGCATTCATTATGGATGATTTTCCTACGCCGGAAGGTCCGGAAAAAACATTCAACTTATCTTTGAGTATACTTTTTAGTTCCTGAAGGGAATCCTCATTATATTTGCTTGTGAAAATTATTTTATATCCTGTATTTTTAAATGTATTTTGTATATATTCTTTTTGTCCTTCTTCGGCTAAGTCTGCCTTATTAAAACAAATAACAGGTTTTAAATTGTTTAATTCTGCCGCAATTAAAAGTTTATCCAACAATAAGAAGCTTGGCTGCGGATTCTTTACGGCGAAAATTATAAGAAGCTGCTGTGCATTGGCTACGGGTGGTCTTTTTATTTCGTTCGTTCTCTCTTTTATTTCTTCAATATATCCCGAATTTTCATCTTCCTCCGTGATTCTTATCAAGCAAATATCTCCTACCAAGGGTTTGATATTTTGAAGTCTGAACAATCCTCTTGCTCTGCATTCAATTATCTTGTTCCCTATATCAACGTAATAATTTCCCCCCACACCCTTTGTTATGATTCCTTCAATCATATATACTCCTATCTTTATTGCTCAAATGTTATTTCAACTCTGTCATATAATTCATTGTCAATATATATTTCAAAAATTTCAGTACCGGTTCCTTTAACATTTACCAAGATACTTCCGTCTGAAGTGTTTACCTCCTCAGAGTATACAACTTCCCGTCCTCCCTGGGCGATTCTCTGGATAACTACCGCTACCTTATCCTTATCGGACGGCAGGGCTATGGCTAACGGGAATGTACCTTCTTCCGGTGTTTCCGGCGATTCAGGCGTTTCCGGCACCGGTTCTTCAGTTTCGGGTTTCCCCGAGCTTAGGGTAAGCCATATTGACGTTCCTACTTCCACATCCAGACCCGGTGTTATGCTTTGCTTTATAACTAATCCTTCTGCTATTTCTTCGCTATGCTCTTTATTGACCTCGCCTACCACAAGACCATGTTGAGTAATTGAAAGCTTGGCTGCTTCCAAATTTAAATTTAATAAAGTCGGCATCTTTACATATGTTATTTTCGGACCGATGCTTACCACATAGCTTACTTTATCATTCTCTTTTGCAGGAGAACCGGCAGCGGGATTTTGGTCAATTATTTGTCCGGCGGAATATTTGTCGGAATTCTCTTCAGTTACTTCTCCTTCGGAAAGTCCTTCATCTTTAAGTATGATGCCTGCTTCAATGGCATATTTTCCGATTAAATTAGGAACCGAATATTCCTGTTCGCCCTTGCTTACAACAACTTCAACAGGATATTTTTCCTTTACCTTGGCACCTTCATCAACACTTTGTTCCATTACCTGTCCCTCGTCGTACTTATCGGAATATTCTCTGTTTGAAACCTTGAATTCCAGACCTAAATCTTTAATAAGTTTCTCGGCTTCGGCTTCGCTTCTGCCTAATAAATTCGGTACGGGAACTTCAGGCACATACAATAAAGCTTTAAATCCTATAATTCCCCCTATTGCAGCAATAACCAAGGCACTTAATATTGCTGCTATTGTAATCTTCTTATTGTTATGTTTCTTTTCATCACTTTCTTCTTCTTGTTCATCCGCTCCAAAAAAGCTTTTAAATGCATTATTGGATTTTTCGTCAACTAAATCTATGTTTATAACATTCTCTTCCTCTAAATCCGTAATTGCCGGAATTACAATAGTAGGTGAATCAATTATTTCTTTTTCATTTTTTTCAGGTTCATTATTGCCGTTTAAGGCATCCAGCTTTTTTAATAACTCGTCTATATTCTGAAACCTGAAACTTTGATGCTTCTCAAGGCATTTCATTATAATGTCTTCATAGGCTTTGGATATATCTATATCTTTAACCTTTTTTGAAGGAAGCATAGGTTTTTCCTGAATTTGTTTCATGGCTACCGAAATATGATTGTCTGCATCAAAAGGAAGCACACCTGTTATCATTTCATACATTACAATCCCCAAAGAATAAATATCGGATTTCTCATCTACATATCCGCCCCTCGCTTGTTCCGGGGAAAAATAATGCACGGAACCAATAACATTTGAAGTATTGTTGATGGTGGAGCTTGTAGATGCTCTTGCAATGCCGAAGTCCGTTACCTTTGCGGTACCGTCTTCTGTGAGAAGTATGTTGTGGGGTTTAATATCTCTGTGAACAATGTTGTTTGTATGCGCAAGCTTTAATGCTTCAGCCACCTGCCTTGAAATTTTAACTGCTACCTTTTCACTTAATCTGCCTTTTCGCTTAATGTAGTTTTTTAAGGTTTCCCCCTTCACATATTCCATTACAATATAATATATGTCACCCTCAATTCCCGTGTCATAAATATTTACAATATTAGGATGAGCAAGGCTTGCCGCAGACAAGGATTCCTGTTTGAACTTATCTACAAAATCCGGGTCTTGAGTCAATTCATCCCTTAAAATTTTAATAGCTACAAAGCGGTTTAACACATTGCACTTTGCCTTGTATACATTTGACATTCCCCCGCCGCCGATTTTTTCTATAATTTCATATCTGTTTCCTAATATTCTACCTATCATAAGTTTCACCTCTAATGATATTATCAACAATAATTATGGTAATATTATCTGTACCGCCATTATCGTTTGCCATCTTTATTAATTTTCGCACACTTTCCGACGAACCGTATTCTTTTATAATTTCCAACATTTCATCATCGGATACGTGAGTTGTAAGACCGTCGGTGCAAAGAAGAAGTATATCGTTTTTATGAAATTCAATTTCAAAGATATCGGCATGTACAACTTCTTCACTGCCCAAGGCACGTGTTATGACATTTCTTTTTGGATGTGTCTTGGCTTCTTCCGCCGTAATTTTTCCATCCTTCAGTAATTCATTCACATATGTATGGTCAGTAGTAATTTGTGTAATTTCATTGTTTCTTAATAAATACGCTCTGCTGTCTCCCACATTGCCAATGTATATAATATTTTGCAGCTTATCTATTACTGCCATTGTCACGGTTGTACCCATACCGAAGCATTCTTCGTTTTTCATAGATTCTTCTCTTATTTTTTCATTGCTCAGATTAACACTTTCAATGATAAATGACGGAGGCCGGAAATCTTCCATCCCCATTCCTTCTACGAAATAACTTCTTATTCTTTCAATCGCAATTGAACTTGCCACTTCACCCGCCTTGTGCCCTCCCATGCCGTCAGCCACGGCATACAGACTGTATTTGTCAAATTCCTCAACGATTAAATTATCTTCATTGTTTTCCCGCATTAACCCCTTATTTGTTTCGAAGAACACATTCATACAGCACCTCACATTTTTAACAAATCATTTCTCAGCTGACCGCACGCAGCGTTAATATCGCTGCCTAATTCTCTTCTAACCGTTGCATTAATCCCGTTATCAGACAATGTTTTTTTAAATTTCATTATATCCGAATCGCCGGATGGTTTAATATTTGCTTCCTTCACATAATTGCACGGAATTAAATTAACATTTGCTAATTTGTTTTCCAATATTTTGCTTAAAGCTAAAGCATCTTCCTGACTGTCATTAAAACCCTTTATCATTATATATTCAAAGGTAAGTCGTCTTCCTGTGGTCTTAATATAGTAATCGCAAGCCTTAAGTATATCAGGCAGTTTATATTTCCTTGCAATGGGCATTATTTGCTCTCTTTTTTCCTGAGTCGGAGCATGAAGAGAAACCGCCAATGTTATGGGAATATTTTCATCGGCTAACCTGTAAATATTTGGGACTATACCGCTTGTGGAAAGGGTAATTTTACGCATAGATATATTTTGACCTTTTTCGTCGTTTATTATGTTTAGAAATCTCACTATATTATCGAAGTTTTCTAAGGGCTCTCCCGAACCCATAATAACTACGTTAGATATTTTCTCATTTGTATCTTTTTGAATTAAATATATTTGCTTAAGCATTTCTGCGGAAGTTAAATTTCTAATAAAACCATTCTTTGTCGAAGCACAAAAATGACAACCCATCTTGCACCCCACCTGTGATGAAATGCATGCGGTATTGCCGAATTTATATTTTAAAAATACACTTTCAACTATGTTTCCGTCACCAAACTTAATTACATATTTTTTAGTTTCATCTAATTTTGACTGAAGCTTTAATTCAATTTTTGCTTTTGTAAATTCATGTTCTTTTTTAAGCTCTTCTTTGGTTTTTTTGGACACATTGGTCATATCATCATAATTGTCCGCAGTTTTATTGTGTATCCAATCAAAAATTTGATTTGCTTTAAATTTCGGTTCGTTAATTTCAAGCAATACACCTTTAAGTTCTTCAAAGCTCAAATCATCGATTTTTCTCATATTTTACCTTCTTTATAGGTTAACTCTTAGGATGGGAAAATTATATCATAACCTTTTTAATTTCGCAATAAAAAAACCATCCATATCGTGAAGATGAGGATAAATTTCAACATAGCCGTCTTTCGCGGTTGTGAAGCACTCATCTATATTATCAGAAAAATCAGTTAAAACAAAGTTTTTGTTCTTTAAGAATTTATTAATTATTTCTATATTTTCCTCCGGGTTTGTAGTACAGGTGGAATAAACCAATTCACCCGAAGGTTTTAAATATTTTGATGCGTTTTCAAGAATCTTATATTGTATTTCTTTTATATCATTTACGTTCTCAGCCCCATTATATTTAATTTCCGGCTTTCGCCTTATTATACCGAGACCCGTGCACGGAACGTCAGCTATAACATAATCCGCCTTTTCCAATAATGATTCATCAAGTATTGTTGCATCATATTCTTCCGCTTTAACATTATTTATGTCTAATCTTTTTAATTCATTTTCTATCAGTCTCAGCTTTCCCGGGTATATGTCCCTGGATATTATTTTACCCGTATTATTCATCATTTCGGCAGCATTTAAAGTCTTGCCCCCGGGTGCTGCGCACAAGTCGATAATGAAACTGCCTTCCCCCGGGTTTAATATTTGACCTGCAAGCATTGAGCTTTCGCTTTGAACAGAAAAGAATCCGCTCTTATATTCCTCTGTCCCGTCTATTTCAAAGGGATTTTCTATAACCAATCCCTTGTCGGCATACTTACATTTATATGCCTTAATACCCTTTTCTTCAAAAAGCTTAATTAAATCATCTCTTTTAATTTTAAGTGTATTTACTCTTATTTCCAAGGGAGCTTCCTTGTTGTTTGCAATTAAAACACTCTCTAAATCCTTGCCGAATTGCTTTTGCCATTTATTGATTAATTCCTTCGGATAAGAATATTTTATGCTTAAATAATCATCTTTTGGCAGCTTATTCATTTTTGCAATAAGATTATCCTTGCTTCGCAAAATATTTCTAAGCACTCCATTGATAAATTTTGAGCCTCTGATGTTGCCTTTGTCCTTAATATATTGGACACTTTCATTAACAACAATATTTTCATGTGATTTATCTAAAAAGAACATTTGATATACTGCCAACCTGAGCACGGTCAAAACATCAATTTCCATTTTCTTTGTTTTAGTAACGGATACTTCATTTATAATCCAATCAATAAATAATAAATTCTCAACAACACCCAAAACTGATTTGCGGTATAGGGAAAGAAACCTATTATCAACATTTTTTATATCATTGTTTATTACAATGTTTGAATAGGATTTATTTTTAAATATTTTCTTCAATGTTTCAATTGCCTGTGTTCTGTAACTATTATTCATAATAACCTCAAAATTCCGTGGACGGACCTTAAAAATGCTCATCCTATCCGACTATTTAATTTTAAATTTATTTTATTTATGCTTGGCAAACGCCCATAGTTTCTGTTATTCCAAGCCGCTTTTATCATTCTGACCACAGCGTGGAATCTCATAAATATCCAATTCATTATATCATTAATATAACCAAATAACAAAAAATATTTTATTTCTGCATAATTGCGAAGGGACATGAAACAACGCATTTCCCGCATACATCGCAAAGTCCTATATCCGAAAGCTCCTCTGCATTTTTAAGAAGCTGTTCATTACATTTAAACCTGTCAAATCCATTTATATTAAGAGCATTTTGCGGACAGGATTTTATGCACTTTAAGCAGCCTTCATTTTTATTATATATGCAGTATTCCATAGCTTCTTCGTTATTTATCGGAACTTCTTCAGAAATAATAACTGTTCCGAATCTCCCTGCACAGCCTTCGCTTGTTATGACCATTCTGTTAAGACCAAACTTGCCCATATTTGCGATAACTGCGGCGCTTCTGTGGGACCATGCCGATTTTAAGGTTTTTTCATCATAATTGTGTGTTGCCTTTATTGTTGCCGAAATTATGTTTTTACTGTCCAAGTAATCGACTAAATTAACAGAAATCCGATTAATAAGACTGTTTGTTTCCACATAGCTTATACCCCATTCCCTTGAGACAGACTGACCTTTTCTATTTGACTTTACAACGCTTTCAGAAAATGGGACAAAAAATGATACCACAGTTTTAGCATTTGGCAGAATATCTTTCGGATGCAAATGTTCAGCTCCTACAATCTCCTTGAGCTCTTCATACAAAGGATTATTTGCGGATGAAAAACCAACAATCGGTTTGCGGAACAGCTCCTTACTTTTTGATTCAAGCACAGCGTTTTCGATAAAACTAATAATTTCTTCTTTTATATTCATTCTCAATTCCTCCTATAGGCATTCTGGGGACGGACCTTTGAGTTCCCATTCTCTATCGCTTTATTACATAACCGTTGCATTCAAGAATTTTTATGGATTTATCAAAATTTTCCTCTTTAGTTAAAATGTAATCCGTATTATATGTCGACACTGCAAATATTCCAATTTCATTCTCCGCCAATAACGTGGATATTCTCGACAAAATACCAATAAGAGAAAAATCTAATATCCCTTGTATTCTAAAAGCTTTCCATCCATTATCACATTCAATTGCATTTACGGGTACCGAATTTGTGCTGCATACTAATGATAACTCCTCATCTGTCTTGCTAATAAAACAGAATTTATCCGAATAATCTATTTGTGATAAATCTTCTACTTTACATATTGAAAAACTTTGATTAATTATTTTTAGCTCCATTAAATAATCCTCCTTAAGATTTCTGTTTATTCATCATCTCATATGATATTTTCTTCCTTTAATTAAATATTAGTATATAACTAATGCACTTAAATTTCTACCAATAACTTCATATAATTGAAATTAATATTGACTATCATGATAAATAGAGGTAAAATTTTAGAAAT
>ENA-UOOR01002516-UOOR01002516.1-fermentation-metagenome-genome-assembly--contig:-NODE-2516-length-18358-cov-3.034584_pt1 | contig 18358 bp, 23 predicted proteins | sample MGYA00245780_ERZ724029 | MGnify/ENA primary metagenome ERZ724029 (study PRJEB28704, sample SAMN03018315) | fermentation metagenome | biome: anthropogenic terrestrial biome; feature: soil; material... | reverse complement strand
AGATGCTATTAAAAAAGCAGTGGAAGATGCTAAGAAAAATTTAGTTAATTTACCAGTTGTAAATACAACTATTCCTCATACTGTTACAGGTGTATATGGCGCAGGCCGTGTATTCTTAAAACCTGCACCACAAGGAACAGGAGTTATTGCTGGTGGACCAGTTCGTGCTGTAGTTGAATTAGCAGGAATTGAAAATATTCTATCTAAATCATTAGGTTCAAGCACACCTACAAACATTGTAAGAGCAACTCTAGAAGGGCTTAAAGAATTGCGTACAGTGGAAGAAGTAGCAAAAATCCGTAACAAAACTGTAGAAGAGATTATAGGATAAAGTTATGGCAAAGAAAAAAACTATTACAATCAAACTAGTAAAAAGCCCAATTGGTTTAAAACCCAACCAAAGCAAGACGCTAACAGCGTTGGGATTATCCAAAATTAATCAAGAACTTACAAAAGTAGATAATGATGCAATTCGTGGCATGATTGAAACTGTAAAACATTTATTAGAAGTAAAAGAATAGGAGGTGCCACATGAAGTTACATGAATTAAAACCTGTAGAAGGCGCTAGACAAACTCGTAAAAGAGTTGGTCGTGGTACAAGTTCAGGAACTGGTAAAACTAGTGGACGTGGACACAAAGGTCAAAATGCCCGCAGTGGTGGTGGAGTACGTCCTGGATTTGAGGGTGGTCAAACACCATTATTCAAACGTCTACCGAAGCGTGGATTTACAAATGTAAACCGCAAAGAATATGCAGTTGTAAATGTAGAAGACTTAAATGCATTTAAGGCTGGATCTGTTGTTACTGTAGATACTTTACAGAAACAAGGATTAGTAAAAAAGACATATGATGGACTTAAGATTTTGGGAAATGGTCAATTAACAATTAATTTAACCGTAAAAGCAAATAAATTCTCTAAATCAGCTGAAAAGATTATCGTCGAAGCTGGTGGGAAAATCGAGGTGATTTAAGATGACTAATGCTAAAACTAGTAAAATTGGTGGAAATAAATCAACAACTAAAAAATTAGTTATTATGACTTTATACACTGTGCTCTTTTTACTTGTGTTTCGTTTTGGAACTTTTATTCAATTACCATTTATAAATCCGGCATATTTAATGGCAGAAACAACTGCTTTTGGATTTCTTGATGTATTTTCTGGTGGAGCATTATCAAATTTTTCTATTTTGGCTCTAGGTATTAGTCCATATATTACTGCATCAATTGTTATTCAATTATTGCAAATGGATATAGTTCCTGCATTAAAAGAATGGTCTGAAGAAGGACCAGCTGGAAAACAAAAAATTAACCAACTAACTAGATACCTTGCATTAGGGCTTGCATTTGTTCAAGCATTAACGATTACAATAGGTTTAGGTGTTGGTGAAACAAGCAATTTATTAGTTGCTGGAAGTCGTGCTAATCCATTTACATTCGTGTATCTTGCTTTAGTCGCTACAGCAGGTACAGCATTTTCACTTTGGTTAGCTGAACAAATCACTGCAAAAGGGGTTGGAAACGGAACATCAATGTTAATCGTTGCTGGTATCCTTGCAACATTCCCTGCAATGTTTGGTCAACTAATTGCAATGTTTCTAACAACTGGTGTATTTGGTGATATCATTAAATTTGTTATTATTATTTTATTATTCTTAGTTATCATTGTTGGAATTGTATTTATGGAAGCAGCACAAAGGAAGATCCCAATTCAATATGCGAATCGTCCAGCATCTGCAGCACTTAGAGGCCAATCAGCTTCTAATATTCCAATAAAATTAAATTCAGCATCAGTAATCCCAGTAATCTTTGCAGCAACATTGATGAGTTTACCAACTACAATTGTTCAAGTTACTGGAAGTGAAACAACAGGATGGGGAACATGGTTAAATTTGATTTTCAGTCAAACTGAAGTAATCGGATTTGCAATGTATATTATTTTAATATTTGTCTTCTCATTCTTCTATTCATTCTTACAAATGAATCCTGAAAAAATGGCAGAAAATCTCCAAAAGAATAATGCCTATATCCCAGGAGTTCGCCCAGGTGATGATACAGCATCATATATCTCACGTGTATTATTTAAAATAACAATGATTGGTGCAACATATCTTGCTATCATATCATCTATTCCAATTTTAATGATGAAAATATTTAATTTACCAGCATCAATCCAAATCGGTGGAACTGGTTTAATTATCGTCGTTGGTGTTGCATTAGAAACAGCAAAACAAATCCGTAACATCTCACAAGAAAAACAATATCGTGGGTTTATTAATTAGGTGTTAGAATTATGCGCTTATTAATAATGGGACCTCCTGGAGCAGGTAAAGGTACCCAAGCAACTCTTATAAAAAAAGCATATAATATCCCCCATATTTCAACGGGGGAAATGTTTAGAGAAGCTATTGAGAATAATACCCCTTTAGGAGCAAAAGCAAAAGCTTTTATGGAAGAAGGACTTTTAGTAACTGACGATATTACTAATGGAATTGTAAAGGATAGACTATTACAAAATGATTGTAATAAAGGTTTCCTTTTAGATGGTTATCCTAGAACGATTGTGCAAGCAGAGTTCTTAAGAGAAACATTAAATGAGATGAATACAGAATTAGATTCTGTAATAAATTTAGAAATCAGTAAAAATGTATTAGTGGATCGTATTGTTGGTCGAAGAGTATGTACTAATTGTGGTGCTACATATCATATCAAAACTAAACCTGCGAAGGTTGAAGGAATATGTGATGTATGTGGTAGCAAATTAGTTCAGCGTGATGACGACACAGAGACAACATTTGTTAGACGTTTAGATGTCTATATAAAAAATACAGAACCATTATTAGAATATTATCGAGAAAAAGGAATATTAATTAACATTAATGGAACCGGAGAAATTGATACTATTCAAAAAGATATTAAAACTACCTTGGGAGGTTTGAATGATAACATTAAAAAGTGATCGCGAAATACAATTAATGAAGGAAGCTGGTAGAATTGTTGCACTTACGCATCGTAAGATTGCTGAAGCAATAGCTCCTGGCGTTTCAACACTTGATTTAGATCAGATTGCGGAAAAAGTAATAATTGAAAATGGAGCCACACCTTCATTTAAAGGTTATAATGGCTTTACAGGTTCAATTTGCGCTTCTATTAATAATGTTGTTATTCATGGAATTCCCAACAAAAAAAATATCTTAAAAAAAGGTGATATCATATCTATCGATATTGGTGCCTGCTATAAAGGTTATCATGCCGATAGTGCAATGACTCATGGCGTTGGGGAAATTAGTGAGCTAAAGCAAAAACTAATTGATGTCACTCGTGAATCCTTATACGCCGGATTAGCGTTTGCTAAACCAAATAATCGTTTGTCAGATATTTCTCATGCCATAGAATCCTATGTCGTAAGCAATGGGTTTTCTGTTGTGAAAGATTTTACAGGTCATGGAGTTGGCCAAAACTTACATGAAGACCCAATGATTCCTAATTATGGAAAGCCAGGGACAGGACCGATTTTAAGACCAGGAATGACACTTGCAATAGAACCAATGGTAAACATCGGTACTGAAGCAGTTAGAATTCTTAGTGATAATTGGACAACAGTAACTCGTGATGGCAAAGATAGTGCTCATTTTGAACACTCAATTGTTATTACAGAGGATGGATATCAAATATTGACAACTGAAGGAGGGGAAGCAGATGTCTAAAAGTGATGTTATTGAATTAAAAGGTACAGTTATAGATGCCCTACCGAATGCAATTTTTAAAGTTGAATTAGAAAACGGTCATCAGATCATGGCACACGTTTCTGGTAAAATCCGTATGAATTTCATAACCATTTTACCAGGTGATAAAGTAACTGTTGAACTATCACCTTATGATTTAACACGTGGCCGCATTACTTATCGTCATAAGTAAATTTCTTGGATAACAAGAAAAGGAGGAATATATAATGAAGGTTAGACCATCGGTAAAACCAATTTGTGATCAATGTAAAGTAATAAAACGTAAAGGCAAGGTTATGGTAATTTGCAGTAACCCGAAGCATAAACAAAGACAAGGTTAATTAGGAGGTGCACAAATGGCACGTATATCAGGTGTTGATATCCCTCGTGACAAACATATAGTTATTTCATTAACATATATTTATGGAATTGGGAAAAATACAGCACAAGAAATATTAAAAAAAGCGGAAGTCGCAGAAGACAAACGCGTTAGAGATTTAACAGAAGAAGAGTTAACTAACATCCGTCGTGAAGTTGCTGTTTATAAAACAGAAGGAGACTTACGTCGTGAAGTTGCATTAAATATTAAAAGATTAATGGAAATTGGTTGCTATCGTGGAATCCGCCATCGTCGTGGAATGCCAGTAAGAGGTCAAAATACTAGATGTAATGCACGTACTCGCAAAGGACCATCTAAAACAGTAGCTAATAAGAAGAAATAATGAAGGAGGCTGAAACAATTGGCTGGTAAAATTCGTAAACGTAAAGTAAGAAAGAATATACCCAATGGGATTGCACATATTCATTCTACATTTAATAACACAATTGTAACTATCACTGATTCAACAGGAAATGCAATTGCATGGTCAAGTGCTGGAGCATTAGGGTTTAAGGGTAGTAAGAAATCAACTCCTTTCGCTGCTCAAATGGCTAGTGAAGCTTGTGCAAAAGTTGCAATCGAAAGTGGAATGATGAGAGTTGAAGTATCTGTAAAAGGACCAGGTCCTGGTCGTGAAGCAGCAATAAGATCATTACAAGTAGCTGGATTAGAAATCACATCAATTAAAGATGTTACTCCAGTTCCACATAATGGCTGTCGTCCACCAAAACGACCAAGAGGGTAAAAATTATAAAGGAGGGTCCGAATGAGGAAATTTGAATTCATTAAACCTCAAATAAACTTCGATGAGATGGTTAATGAAAGTACTTATGCTAATTTCATAATTTCACCTTTAGAAAGAGGTTATGGAATAACATTAGGAAACGCATTAAGAAGAGTACTACTATCTTCAATGCCTGGTGTTGCAATTGTTGCAATCCAAATTGAAGGCGTTGAACATGAATTTATGGCACTACCCGGAATAATAGAAGACGTTACAGAAATAATCCTAAATTTAAAAGATGTTGTTTTATCGATTGATGAAGAAGAACTATTTAAGGTTGATCCAAATGAGAATAAAGATCTCTATGAATTAACAGTTGTGGCTGATAAACCAGGTCAGATTACTGCTGGTCAATTAACACATGATAGTAGTTTAAAAATTGTTAACCCTGATAAAGTAATTGCTACTTTAGAAGAAGGTGCAAAATTTAAAGCGCGCTTTTATGCTCGACGTGGAGTCGGATATGTCAATGCAGATAACAATAAAGTATTCACATATGATGGCGGTCAAAAAGTCATTAGTAGAATTCCAATTGATTCAATTTACACACCAATTACTAGATGTCGCTTCGATGTTGAAAAGACAAGAGTTGGTGAAAATGTTGACTACGATAAACTTAATTTTGAAGTTTGGACAAATGGTAGTATTAAACCTACTGATGCAGTTTCTCTTGCGTCTAAGTTTTTAATCGATCATTTCACAATCCTTTCAGGAATTAATGAAGTTATTCAAGGTCAAAATTATATGTATGAACCTGAGGAAAAAGTCGCAAATAAGAAGTTAGAGAAAAGAATTGAAGACCTTGACTTATCGGTACGTTCTTATAACTGTTTAAAACGCGCAGGAATTAATACTGTCGGCGAATTAACACAAAAGAGTGAAGAAGAAATGATGAGAGTTAGAAATCTAGGTCGTAAATCATTAAAAGAAGTAATCCAAAAACTTCGTGAAATCGGACTTCATTTAAAACATTCATATGAAGGTGAATATCATTCAATTGAAGATGAACCAGATGATGTTGAAGATATCGATGATGAAGAAGTAATAAAAGATAAAAATATTTTAGAACTCGATGATGAGGAGAGTTCAGAATAATCCAACAAGGAGGAAGTTGAAATGGCATTAGGCTATCGTAAATTAGGTCGTAATTCATCACAACGTAAAGCTTTACTAAGAGATTTAATTACAGATTTAATTTTAAATAATCGCATTGAGACTACTTTACATAAAGCTAAAGAGCTTCAAAGACTTGCTGATAAAATGGTAACATTAGGCAAAGCCGGAGATTTAGCAGCTCGACGTCAAGCAGCTAAGCTAATTAGATTCGAGAGAGATGAAGAAGGTCAATTTGCAATTCAAAAATTATTTTCAGAAATCGCTCCTAAATTTGAAACTCGTCAAGGTGGATATACTAGAGTATTAAAATCTGGTATTAGACGTGGAGATTCTGCTCCAATGGCGATCATTGAATTTGTAGAGTAATAATAACAAAAGGGTGTCGAAAGACACCCTTTTATATTTGTATATGCTTTTTTATTATTTCTACAATTTCTTCTAATAATATACGATCATTATCAGAAAAACGATCAACGACTAAACTATCAATATCTAAAACTCCATATAAATTATCATTAATAATTATCGGAATAACAATTTCTGATCTTGTTTCATCATGACAGGAAATATAATTATCAATTAATTTTACATCTTTAACGATTATTGATTTTCTTTGTAAAGCGGCGCTCCCACAAACACCTTTTCCAATTTGAATATCTACGCAAGCTGATCTTCCTTGGAATGGGCCAAGAACTAAAGCATTATTTTTTAATAAATAAAAACCAACCCAATTAACATCTCCAATAAACTCATTAATAAAAGCGGATGCATTAGCAAGAACAGCAATATTATCATTTGTATTTTCAAGTAAACTATCTAGCGACTTAATTAAATAATTATCCATACAATCCTCCATTTGCAATATTCTACAAGATAATTATAAATAAAGCAAGATTAATAAATATAAACTTTCAACATTTAACTATGAATTTGGATAGATATATGTTAAAATGGAAGATGTTAAAACGTTTTCTAAATAACGAGAAATTTATGAAAGGATGTATTATTAATGGAAAAACATGATTTATTTACTTCAGATGATTTAGCAATCTTCTCAACTTATCCAAACAACCATTTTGAATGTCGAGGTGTATGGCATATGCCACTTACCCTAAATAATTTTGGATATGATGAGCGCAGTTTAGAAGGAGTATTAAAATTATTAGATGCAGTTAAATATGCAGGAATTAACACTATACTAATTGAATCGACAGTTAGTGCTCGTACTATTTATCCTTCAAAAGTTGCACAAACACACCCTGATTTTATCTTTAAGGATGGACGTTTTGGAGAATATGGAAATGATTATTTTCTCTGCTTTATTGAGGAGGCTCATAAAAGGGGTATTCAAGTTCATGCATGGACTTCCACAATGCGTGCAGGACGATTTGAGGATACATTAGCTTCATCCATGCCTACGGTAATGAAAGAAGAATGGTTAGCAAGAGGGATTAATGGTGAATATGGTTTAAGTGGAAAGTATGGAGAGTTAATGTGGCTGGACCCTACAAATCCAGAAGTAGAGCAATATTTACTATCTCAGTATGTTGAACTAATTACTAATTATCCACTTGATGGAATTGAATTAGATGCGATTAGATACCCTATTTCTAATCTAATGAAAGTAAAAGATGGAGAAAAAATTAGTGACCATGGATATACAAAAACAGCTAGTGAGCAGTTTAGAGCATTACATCCATATGAAGGGGATTTAAGAGAGGCCATAAGAAATAATGTCGATTTAAGAAAAGACTGGACTCAATTTAGAAGTGATGTTATGACTGGTCTCGTCGAAAAGATATATAAATTAGTAATTAAGAAAAAACCAAGATTATGGTTTTCGGCTGCTGTCTTAATGGGACATGACAATGCAAAAAAAATCGCATGTCAAGATTGGGAAAAATGGATCCAAAAAGGTTGGTTTGATTATATTTCGCCAATGGCATATACAATTAATGATGAAGTTTTAAATAAATCATTTATTGATACTCAAAATTTAACTCAAGATCAATTATTTAATTTACATGGAATTGCTTCAATCATTGAAGGCGGAGGCTATTTAAATCATTTTAACCAAATGAAATTAGTGAATAGTAATGGCGGCTTTGGCTCAATCTTATTCTCAATCCGTCAATGTATTAGAAAGAAAACCCAGCAATAAATGTATTTAGTTCATTAAATGAAATTAAAGAATTTCTAATTAATAAACTAGAGCATGTTGAACCAACAAATCTAAAAGCAAGTGCTTTGAATGAATTAAAAGATATCGATTTAAATAATAATATGAACGCAGAGGTTGCATATGATTTATGCGGAAAAATAAAAGATAAATGTAATAACGAAAGTGAACTAGTTCATATGATAGATATGTTTTTAAAATTATTAAAGACAAGATCAATAAGAAAAATATAATAAATGATTGGCCCATTATGATAATGGGCCATTAGTATTTAATCATAATAAATAAATTAAGTTTAATAGGAAAATTACACCATAATGTAGTATAATTACATTGGTGATAAAAATGATATATTTAGATTATGGAGCAACAACTCCAGTTGATAAAGAAGTACTCGATACATATATTAAAACTACAAATAATTTTTATGCAAATATTTCTTCAATACATAAATTAGGACAGGAAAGTAATTATATGTATGAAGTCGCAAAAAATGATATTAAAAAGACTTTGGGAATTAATCATGAAATTATTTTCACAAGCAATGCAACAGAAGCAAACAATCTAGGAATTTTAGGAATTGCTGGAAAATACAAATCAGGAAAAATCATAACAACAAAAATTGAACATCCTTCAGTAGTATATTTAGATGTAAACGAAAAAGGAATTATCGATTTAAATCAATTAGAAAAAGAATTAACGAAAGATACAATTATAGTTTCAGTTATGTGGGTAAATAATATAATTGGAACAGTCCAACCAATTAATAAAATAATTGAATTAATGAAGGATTATCCAAAAGCAAAACTTCATGTCGATACAGTTCAAGGATTATGTAAAATCGTTCCTAATTTTAATTTAAATGATATCGATTTGTTCACATTTAGTACTCATAAAATATATGGACCAAAAGGAATTGGTGGACTTTTTATTAAAGAGAATCTTGAATTAGAGAAACGTTTATATGGTTCTCCTGTACAAATGGGATTAAAACCAGGAACAATGGATTTATCCTTGATTGTGGCTACAGCAAAAGCTTTTAAAAAGTTTTTTCCAATTGCTCAAGAGCACCAAAACACAGTTAAAGTTTTATGGCAAAAACTATATGATAGTTTTAGTAAGAACCCTAAAATTGTAATCAATACACCAACAGAAAATATATCTTATTATGTGTTTAACTTTTCAATTCCTAATGTTCAAGGTGAAACAGTTGTTCATGCTTTAGAAGCAAATGAGATATTTATTTCAACGGGATCTGCTTGCTCATCAAAATTAAAAAAACCAGAAAAAACAGTTTATGCAATGACAAAAAACGAATTACTTGCAACCACTTCCTTGAGGATTAGTTTATCACATTTAGTAACACTCGAAGAAATTAATAAAACAATTGCATGTATCAATGAAATATAGGTGAAAATATGTATGATATGATTTTAATAAGATATGGGGAAATGACATTAAAGAAACAAAATTATCGTCAATTCTTAAGAAAAGTTAATGATAATATTAAAAACAAATGTAAGCATTTAGAAAAATTAAATTTTCAAAATACTAATTATCGTTTTTATATTTATTTAAATGGCGAAAGCCATCAAGAAGTTATCGATATTTTAGATACTGTTGTTGGTTTATCTTCATATAGTTTATGTAAGAAAACAACTAATAATATTGAAGAAATTGCCAAAGTAGCAATTGACATCATTAACGATAATCGACCAAGTAATAACTTTACTTTTAAAGTTGAAACACATCGTGGAAATAAAGATTATCCATTAACTTCAATCGAAATATCACAGAATGTTGCTAGATTAATAATTCCTAATATTCAAGGGATGACAGTCGATGTCCATAATCCCGATTTAACATTATCAATTGACCTTCGAAACGAAGGAACATATATATACACACAATCAATTAAAGGATTAGGTGGATATCCAAGTGGTATGGCAGGTAAAGGATTATTAATGTTAAGCGGAGGAATTGATTCTCCTGTAGCAGGATATCTTGCGATCAGAAAAGGTGTAGTCGTAAATGCTATTCATTTTGCATCTCCACCATATACTTCGGATATGGCATTACAAAAGGCAATTGATTTATTAGAAAGACTTGCTGCCTATACTTCAGATGGAAAGATCAATCTATATGTTGTTGGCTTTACTGATATTCAAAATGCGATTAGATATAATGCAAATTCTGATTATATTATAACCTTAATGAGAAGAGCAATGTATCGCATATCATCACGCTTTGCATCCAATAATAAATATGATTGTATTATTAATGGTGAAAGTATTGGTCAAGTAGCTTCGCAAACCTTGGAAAGTATTAAAGTGGTTAATGATGTAACCAATTTCCCAATAATTAGACCTCTAGCTACATATGATAAAGATGATATAATTAAATTGTCTAGACAAATAAAAACATATGATATCTCAATCAGACCATATGAAGATTGCTGTACTGTATTTGTTCCTGAACATCCAGTTATAAAACCAGATTTACAAAAAGTATTAATAGAAGAAAACAAATGTAATTTAGATAAGTTACTAGAGGGGGCTTACCAATCGATAACGAAATATGAATTATCAACAGACAACAAATTTGTTTTGTTTTCAAATCAAGATAAATTTACCATATAATATTCCATTTTTTTCTTTTAATAAAATTGAATATATGTGATAATAATATTACTGACAGGAGGTGAAAAGAATGAACGGTTCATCTTTAAACAGTAATAACAACACATCTAGAAACAAGTTAGTTGTTCCAGGTGCTCAAACTGCTATCAATCAAATGAAGAACGAAATTGCTAGTGAATTTGGTGTAACATTAGGCCCAGATGCAACATCTCGTCAAAACGGTTCAGTTGGTGGAGAAATTACACGTCGTCTAGTTAAGCTTGCCCAATCTAATTTAGGCGCAAGCGGACAACAAAAATAGTAGTTATATAAAGTGCTTATTAAGCACTTTTTTATTTTTAATTACTTTATAATTATAGTCATGTTCTACTTTTCTATTTTAATTTTATAAATAATGTGATATAATATTAAAAGAGGTGTTACTATAATGGAAAAAGAGCAAAAAAATAAATTAAATGATAATGAAACGAATAATGAAGATTTACAAGATAACTCAATAAAGACAGAAGGTAATGATGAATTTATTGAGGATATTCCATTGATGGATCCAGAAGAATTAACTGCATTAGAAAAGTTGAATGCAATTGAAATAGAACTTCAAGAAGTTGAAATATTAATTGATCAATTAGAATTAAAGATGACTCATGAAAATAATCAAGAAAAATATCTTGACCAATATTATGAATTAAAAGAACGTTATAATAATCTTTTAGTCCAAAAGAAAAAGAATAAAATTAAAAAAGAAACAAAATGGGATCAACTCCCACCTTGGATTATGATATATGGATTAATCATCTTTTTATTCTGTCTACCATATGTTGGAATGATTATTTGGGCAACATTCGCAGGATGGATAACTTCGGTAATCCCTGCACTATCACAAATTGAAAGTAGTTCGTATTTTCTCTTTGTTGTATTGCTGTTATTAATTGACTATGCATTGCCAATTATTTTATTATTTATTAGTTGGATATTATATGTCAATGTTGTAAAAGGGGAAGTTGCGAAGAAAGTATTTAGATATATATGGATTGGTCAAGGTGTTCTAACATTGTTTAATGGTTTATTACTCTTATTCTTATATATTATCCCAGGACTAAAATGATAAAAGAAATTACTTCACTAACTAATCCATATATTAAAAACTTAGAAAAACTATATGATAAAAAAGTTCGTGATTCAGAAAATCAATACCTAATTGAAGGATATCATTTAATTAAAGAAGCAATTAATGCAAATGTCTTAGAAAAAGTTTTAATAACTAAAATTGATGATGAAATCGAAGATATTGAAAACATTCTAGTTCCATATGAAATTATAAAAAAACTTTCTAAAACGAAAACCCCACAAGGGATTCTTGGAGTATGTCGGATAAAAGAAAGTAATGAACAACTTGGAGACAAGATTTTATTACTTGATGATATAAATGATCCAGGGAATCTGGGTACATTAATTCGCTCAGCTCTTGGATTTAATTTTAAAGATATCATTATCAGCAACAATACTGTTGATGTCTATAATGATAAAGTTATAAGATCAAGTCAAGGTGCTCATTTTAAAGTTAATATCATTAGAAGAGATTTAATGTCCGTAATTAAAGAACTAACAGCAAAAAACTATATGGTTATTGGTACATTAGATTCTAAGACTGATTTACAAGATATCAAAAGTAAAAATAAATATGCAGTGATATTAGGTAATGAAGCAAATGGGATATCCCCAGAAATATTGGACCAAACAGATGTAAATGTTAGAATAGGAATGAATGAGAAATTAGAGTCACTTAATGTATCGGTAGCAGGATCAATTATAATGTATTATTTGAATGAATTAAAGTAAGGAGAGGGAAAGGTTGTATATTGATAATGATTGGCAAGAAATTCTAAATAAAGAATTTTCTAAAGAATACTTTATAGAATTAATGGCGTTTTTAAAATATGCATATGATAATAGAACTATTTATCCAGATAAAGCGGATATATTTACCGCATTCAATCTATCATCATATCAAGACACAAAGGTTGTAATTCTTGGTCAAGATCCATATCATCAATATCATCAAGCCCATGGACTTGCGTTTTCTGTTCCAGAGGGAGAGAAAATTCCTCCTTCATTAAATAACATATATAAAGAGATAACCGATGACTTAGGGATAGCCATGAGCAAAAATGGAAACCTAACAAAATGGGCTCAGCAAGGAATTCTATTACTAAATACTATTTTAACAGTAGAAGAAGGTAAGCCTAATTCCCATAAAGAAATTGGCTGGGAAAGATTTACAGATGAAGTAATAAAAAAACTATCAGAAAAAGATGATAAAGTCATTTTTATTCTTTGGGGCAATGGAGCTAAACTAAAAAGTAAGTATATATCAAATAATCATTACAAGTTAATGGCAGCTCACCCAAGCCCTTTATCATCATATCGTGGATTCTTTGGTTGTAAACATTTTTCCAAAACTAATGAAATTTTAAGATCCTTAAATAAAAAGGAAATTGATTGGAAAATATAACTCTGTTCATATGAACAGAGGTTTTATCTAATAGATTATCGATATTAATAATGTTTAAAACAGGCATAGTATAAATAGATGGTAGTTTAATATGATGGATTTGTTTATATGGTTCTATTATTCAAAAATATCGCTTATATTTTAGTATAGAAGCTAAAATATATTGCCCTTAAGAATAAATCATATTTCTTTTTGACATATGCTAAATAATATGGTATAATTTAAGTATCAAAAGTGATTTTGGAGGAGTGAGATTTATTCTCACTCCTTTGTATGTAATAGTTAGGAGAAATAAATGTCGAAAATTGTTGAAAGAGCAAAAGTTATTGCTACTGAATGCGCTGATAAATTAAATCTTGAAATCGTTGATGTTGAATGGGTTAAAGAGAATCATAATAATATTTTAAGAATTATCGCTGATACAGCCGATGGACTTACTATTGATCAGAGCGTTAGTTTGAATGAAGCAATTAGTAGTCGCTTAGATGAAGAAGATTTCATTGAAGATGATTATATGTTAGAGGTTTCTTCCCCGGGAATAGAAAGACCTTTAAAGAATGATCAAGACATTATTAATGCCATTGATAAATACATTTTTATTAAAACATATAGTCCCGTTGATGGCGTTAAAGAATTTACAGGATATTTAAAATCCTATGTTGATGGTATTATTACTATCTCTGTAAATAATAAAGGTAGACTAAAAGAACATAAAATTGAAAAAAATATGATTAGCAAAATAAGATTGGCAGTTAAGTTTTAGGAGGAATTATGATTAGCAAGAATTTTTTTGAATCTCTTGAAGAAATTGCATATGAGAGAGGTTTAGCGATTGAAGATGTACTACAAAAAGTAGAAATTGCAATGGCAATTGCCTGCAAGAATTCTGATGTTCCATATAAGGGAACAATCGAAATGGAATCGGATTTTGATAAAAAAGAAATTAAATTTAATAATATCCAATATGTAGTTGAAGAGATTGATCCAGAAGGACCACGTGGACAAATTACCTTAGAAGAAGCTCTAGAAATAAAAAAAGGAGCTAAGATTGGTCAAGAAATCCGTGAAAAAGTTGATTTCAAATTATTTAAAAGAAAATCAGCTTCAATGTTCCGTCAAAATTTAATGAATGAATTAAAGTCATTGGAACGTGAAGAAGCATATAGTTTCTTTGAAGATAAAGTTGGAGAAATTATTACAGGACGTGTTGTTGATATTAACGATCGCTTTGTTACATTTGCAATTGGTAAGGGTGTTGAATCTACCATGTCAACAAAAGAAGTTCTTCCCGATGAAAACTATGTAGTTGGCGAAGAAAAGAAAGTATATATAACTAGGGTTGAAAAAACAGGTAAAGGACCTAAAGTATATATATCTCGTACAAATAAAGATATTGTTCGTAAATTATTCGAAATGAATATTCCCGAAATTTCTCAAGGTTTAATTGAAATAATGGGAATATCCCGTGAACCAGGTAAAAGAAGTAAAGTTGGAGTTAAAGCTCTTGATCCAGACCTTGATCCAAAAGGTGCATGTGTTGGTAATGGCGGTGCAAGAATTAAAACGATAAATGCTGCTTTAAATGGTGAAAAGATTGATATCTTTGTATGGAAGGAAAATCCAGTTGACTTAATTGCTGAAGCACTTTCTCCAGCGAAATCTCTTTCTGTTATAACAGATGAGAAAGAGAAGAAAGCAACGGTAATTGTTCAAGATGACCAATATTCACTTGCAATCGGAAGTAAAGGACAAAACGCTAAGTTAGCAGTACTTGCAACTGGCTGGAAAATTGATATTAAGAAATTGTCCGATGCTGAAGATGAAGGAATAGAATTCCAATATAATGTAAGTAATTAGGAGGATTCTGGTGGCAAAGCAAAGAAAAATCCCAATTAGAAAATGTTTAGCAACCAATGAAAGTTTCCCCAAAAAAGATTTGTTTAGAATCGTAAGAACTCCAGAAGGTGAAGTAATTATCGATGATAATGGAAAAGCTAATGGGAGAGGTGCTTATATATCTAAGTCCCGTGAAGCAATCATGAAAGCTAAGCAAAAAGCAGTTTTAGATAGACATTTGGAAGTAAAAGTTCCAGATGAAATATATGAAGAATTAATGAACAAACTCGGTGATGAATGAAAGAAAAAATCTTAAATTTGTTGGGTATAGCCCAAAAAGCAGGTTCAATTGTAGCGGGAGAAGATATTGTTGTCAACGCCCTTCAAAAGCAAAAAGTAAAAATTGTTTTTGTTGCTAATGATGCCTCAGCTAATACAATCGATAAGTTCGTTAAGAAATGTTATTTTTATAAAGTGATGTGTAATCTTGATTTCTCAAGCGCAGAATTATCATCAGCTTTAGGCAGACCTAGAAAAATTGTTGGTTTAACTGATCAAGGATTCTATGTTGCCTTAGAAAAATTAATGAGGTGATTATATGAAAGTAAAAGAAATACTTGAGGTGTTACAAGTCTCACAACCCACAGTTACGGAAGAGTCTTTATTAACTGACTTAGAGAATGTCGGTAAAAAGACCGATCTAGAAGCAGAAATTGATCCGAATACAATTAAGAAATTAAGTAAAAAATATGGTGTCGATATTAAACCAATTAAAGCCAAGAAGCCGGCGAAGGAGCCTGTCACGGAAACTAAAAAAGAAGAGAAGAAACCTGTTTCTAATGAGAAAGCTAAAGTAGATGTTAAGCCAGTTGTAAGACCAGTAGAAAAAGCAAAAGAAACAGTTAAAAAAGAAATAAAAGAAACAGAAGTAAAATCAGCCAATAAGAGGGAAGAAAATAAGCAAGTGGTAAACAGTGAAAACATTAAAAAGCCAGTAGAAGCGAAGAATCCAATGGAAAATCGCAAAACTGAGCAAAAAAAGCCAAAAACAGACAAATCAAATGAAATTGTTGAAGATGTAGAGTTAACAAGAGTATATGATGATACATATCAAGATTTTGAAGAACCAACAAAGACATATCGTCGATTAAAGAATGTTAAAAAGAGAACTTCAAAAACAACAAGAAACCGTCAAGCCAATGTTCCTATTGAAAAACAAAAAGATGAAAAAATTCTTTATTTTATTCCAGGAATAACTGTTGCCCAAATTGCTGATAAACTTAATTTAAAAATTGGTGAGATTGTTAAAAAATTAATTAGCCTTGGTTATATGGTTAATGCCAATCAATCTCTTGAACGCGATATCGTTGAGATATTAGCTTTAGAGTTTGGCTATGAATTAAAAGATGAAATTGAAACAGATATTACAAAATTTGAAACAATGGACATTGTTGATGATCCATCAACATTAGTAGCACGTCCACCAATAGTAACAATAATGGGACATGTTGACCATGGGAAAACAACATTATTGGATACAATTCGTAACGCTCGTGTCGTAACTGGCGAAGCTGGGGGAATTACCCAACATATCGGTGCATACCAAGTTCGTCATAATAATGAATTAATTACATTCATTGATACTCCAGGGCATGCTGCCTTCACAGAAATGCGTGCTAGAGGAGCAGATGTTACTGACATTGTTATTCTTGTAGTAGCAGCCGATGATGGTGTAATGCCGCAAACAAGAGAAGCGATTGAACATGCTCAAGCTGCTAAAGTTCCAATTATTGTTGCCATAAACAAAATGGATAAACCACAAGCAAATCCAGAGAAAATTAAACAAGCATTAGGAAACTATAATTTAATAAGTGAAGAATGGGGAGGAAATACAATTTTCGTTCCAATCTCAGCTTTAAAAGGTACTGGAGTTAATGATTTGTTAGATACAGTTCTACTAGTATCAGAAATGGAAGATTTAAAAGCAAATCCTAACCGTTTAGGTATTGGAACTGTAATTGAGGCAAAACTAGATAAAGGTCGTGGTGTTGTCGCATCATTACTTGTTAAAAACGGATCAATAAAAGTTGGAGACCCAATTGTTGTTGGTAATACATTTGGTAAAATCAGAGCTATGCAAGATGAAAGTAGATCAGATATAAAAACAGCGCTACCTTCAAAAGCGGTTGAAGTTACAGGACTTAATGAAGTTCCAAATGCTGGAGACCGTTTCATGGTTTTTGAAGATGAAAAAACAGCAAGATTAGTTGCTGAACATCGTTCTATTAGAGACCAAGAACAAGCAATAAGTAACACCAAACCAGTTTCATTAGCAAGTTTATTCGATGCAATGGATGAAAATGAAAAGAACTTAAAACTTATTATTAAAGGTGATGTTCAAGGATCTCTTGAAGCCTTACGCACTTCCCTTGATAAAGTTGATGTTGAAGGTGTTAAAATTGAAGTTGTTAGAACTGCTGTAGGAACGATTACAGAAACTGATGTTTCTTTAGCGATTGCAAGTGGTGCTATCATTATTGGTTTTAATATTCGTCCTTCTTCAAAAATCATTGATTATGCAAAAGAAAAAGGTATTGAAGTACGTTTATATAATGTAATATATAAACTATTAGAGGATATTGAATTTGCTATGCAAGGAATGCTTGATCCAGTATTTGAAGAAGTTGTTACCGGGCAAGCAGAAGTTAGAGATACTTTCAAAGCATCAAAAGTAGGAACAATTGCAGGATGTTATGTTACATCTGGAGAAATAAAAAGAAATTCAGATATCAGGTTAATCCGCGAAAGCATCGTTGTATATACTGGAAAAATTTCATCATTGAAACGATTCAAAGATGATGTTAAAGAAGTACGAAGTGGATTTGAATGCGGAATAACTATTGAAAATTTTAATGATATTAAAGTTGGAGATGTAATTGAAGGATATCAAATGGAGAAAGTAAAATAATGCCATCATATAAAAGAGAACGATTAGAAAAGATTCTCGAAAGAGAAATCAGCAATATTATTTTTACTGAAGTTAAGAATGAGAAGCTAAAGTTTGTTACGATTACAAATGTTAATCTAACAGGCGACTTATCGCTCGCGACTGTATTTTATACAATCCTAGGAGACGCTGAAGAACAAAAAGCAACAGAAGCAGATTTATTAGATTCTAAAGGCTTTATT
>ENA-UOOR01002515-UOOR01002515.1-fermentation-metagenome-genome-assembly--contig:-NODE-2515-length-18359-cov-5.327251_pt1 | contig 18359 bp, 19 predicted proteins | sample MGYA00245780_ERZ724029 | MGnify/ENA primary metagenome ERZ724029 (study PRJEB28704, sample SAMN03018315) | fermentation metagenome | biome: anthropogenic terrestrial biome; feature: soil; material... | reverse complement strand
TGCATTCCCTTGAACTGGTTGGTATGAAGGATATGGCAAAACGCAATTATACTCATTTATCCGGCGGAGAAAAGCAGAGAGTCCTACTTGCACGGGCTATTGCTCAGCAGACAGATTTCCTTATTCTGGACGAGCCAACTAATCACCTTGATATTTATTACCAGCTTGAAATTTTTGATCTGGTTAAAAGCCTGGGAGTTACGGTGTTGTCTGCAATACATGACTTGAATATTGCGGCGTTATATTGCAATAAACTTTATGTGTTAAAGGAAGGGTGCGTGTTTAGGACAGGAAAACCGGAGGAAATACTCACACCGGACGTTATTTTTCAGGTTTATGGTGTCAATGCAGATGTGAGAGTACATCCTGCTACCCAAAAACTATCCATAACATTTTTACCCAGAGGCATGAGTATGTGAACCGGATGGTGCATGCGGTCAGATTTTAGGGACAGTTTTTTATGTCGTGAAAAAGTATTCGGCAGGAAAAAATGTTTTCAAAATTTTTGCTAAGGTTTAGGTACATATGAAATTAAAAGGAGAAAACAAATGACAAGAAGAAAATATGATATATTCGCAGTTTTTTTTGCGGTAATGCTGCTCTTTACAGGGTGCAGCGGAAAGCCTGTCACAAATGTGGAGGACAATACGGAGTCTGCAGATTACGAAGCTTTGAGTTTTGATAACTACGGGAGAGAAATTACTGTAAAAAAAATGCCTGAAAAGGTACTTACTCTTGGTCCTAACTGCAGCGAGCTTTTTGTGGCATTGGGGCTGAGTGACTATATTATCGGCAATACTCTAAATAACCACAGCAGGGGATCCCTTCCCGAATATGCAGAAGCATATAATAAGATTCCGGAACTTAATTACGGCTCTGCAACCAGGGAGGCTGTAATAAGCAGTGGTGCAGATTTTATTTACGGAATTGACTGGGAATTTGGTGAAGAGGGTCTGGATACAGAGGAGCTGGAGCAAATGGGAATGACCGCATACATGAACAGCGCGACGAACTTTGAACAGATTTATAAGGAAATTAATGATATAGGCAAAATTTTTAAAATTGAAAACAAGGCTCAGGCGTTCATTGATGATCAGGAATCAAGAATTTCTGAGGTTGAAGGAAAAATAAAGGATAAGGAAAAAGTAAAAGTACTTGTATATGACAGCGGCGGAGAAGGGGTTTTTACCTGCGGAGGAACAAATTTTGAGACTCTGCTGATTGAAAAGGCAGGGGGAAAAAATGTGTTTGACGATATTACCGATAAGCAGTGGATTACCGTAAGCTATGAGGAAGTTTTGAAAAGAAACCCTGACATCATTATAATTCATGATTATGATTCACCATCTGTTGAGGAAAAAATTCGTGCAATAAAAAGTGATTCAATTCTTTCCCGTCTTGACTGTGTAAAAAATGAAAGGTTCGGTGTAATAGCGCTGGAAAGTGTGCTGCCCGGCAGCAGGATGGCTTATGCTGTAGAGACACTCTCAAAATTCTTTTATCCCGAACTGTTCAAATAAATAACTGCAACAATAAGTACAAGAGGGTCTTCACAGACCTTTTTTTACTGCACATTAGTTGATTCCTTTTATTCTGAGCCGGAGGCAAAGAATCTCTCAAATGCTTAAATGCATGGATTTTTCAGCTACGCCTCAGAATGGCAGTTAAGGGTAATAATTGGGTGTATTAGTCAATAAAAAATCTTAAAAATATGGACTGAATTATTTAAATGAGGTATAATGTAAGCAATTAACATAAACAATTGCTTTAGTTTTTTAACGATTTACGGATATATAAAATACAGGAGGAAGTCAAATGCAGGATAGTACTGAAACGGTACACCACGACCACAATCACAGTCATAATCACCAGCATACAAAGGCGGTATTAAACAGGCTTTCCCGTGCCACAGGTCATTTGGAATACGTAAAAAAGATGGTGGAAGAAGGCAAGGATTGCAGCGAGGTATTAATTCAGTTATCTGCCGTTATATCTGCCCTGAATAATACGGGAAAGGTAATTTTAAAAGACCATATGGAGCATTGCATTGTTGATGCGGTTGAATCAGGTGATGAAGAAGCAATTAGAAATTTAAATAAAGCAATAGACAGCTTTATAAAATAAGCTGATTTACAATAGCCAATAGTAGAAAGCCCCATAGATGCCATAAAGACTTTTATAAAAAACGAAATGGATTATCTATTAATAGAGGACATATTAATCGAAAGGATATAATGATTTGATAAAAGTAGATGGAGTTTCTAAAATTTACACGAGTAAAATTCATAAGCCTGGGATTTCGGGCTATGTAAAAAATATTTTTTCATCGGAATACAGCAAGAAAATCGCTGTTGATAATGTAAGTTTTGAGATAGAAAAAGGAACAATTTGCGGATATGTTGGTCCTAACGGTTCGGGAAAATCCACTACCATAAAAATGCTGTGCGGAGTATTAAATCCCGATTGTGGCGAGATTTTTTTTAATGATGAAAAAGTAAGTATAAATAATAAGAAATTTAAAAAAGAGATAGGTGTTGTTTTTGGACACAGAAGTAATTTATGGAATGACCTTCCTACCATTGAAAGTATAAATCTGTTTAAAGCAATTTATGAGATTAATGAAACTGAATTTAAACGGAATTTTGAATTCATAAACTCTTATTTAGAAATTTCAGGATTACTAAATACTTCTGTGCGTAAGCTAAGTCTTGGGCAACGTGTAAAATGTGATATAGCTGTAGCAATGTTACATTTTCCTGACTGCTTATTTTTAGATGAACCAACAATCGGCTTAGATAGCGATGTTAGACAAAATGTTATAAAAATGCTTACTGAATACAATAAAGCATATAATAAAACAATCATAATAACATCACATAATTTTTATGATATTGAAGATCTTTGTAAACGTATCATGATTATTAATAAAGGAAAGTTAATTGTTAATGACGATATAGGTGTTATAAAGAGTAAGCATATTAAGTTTAGGATATTATCCTTAAAATTCAAAAGCAAGGAGGAGACAAGCAGTTCAATTAGATACATATCTGATAATTACAATGATTTAGATTTATATTCTGTAAATGATTTTGAAATAGGTATTAAATTTAAAATAGAAGATATCAAGCTTACGAACCAAATCATCAATCAATTTATCAACAATCCACTACTTGAAAGTTTTGAAGTTAAGAATGAATCTCTTGAATCGATAATACAAAATATTACAAAAGGAGAAATTCTACTTGATTAAATCATTTTATAAATATATTATCTGGATTAAAATGGGCTTTCTAAGTCAACTGAATTATAGAGGGATTATTATCGATAGGCTTTTAGGTTTTCTTTTTCAGTTTGTTTTAATGTTCTTTTTCTGGAAAGCAGTGTACATAGACGTTTCAATTATTAATGGAAGAACATTTGAAGAAATGTTTGTATATATGCTTCTTAGTGTTAGTATTTCTGCATTATATTTATATCCTACGATTTCTTTTATCTCAATGGATGTTAAATCGGGAAATATTACCAATATATTATTAAAGCCTATTGACTACCAACTCCAATTTTTAAACAAGCAATTTGGAATAGCTCTATTTATGTTCATAATTTTGGCACCAATTGTTACCTTATTTTTGATAATTATGCAAACACATTTTGTAGGGATAAATTTTGCATTCTTTTTTGTGAGTTTATTTGGGGGTTTTTTGTTTAATGCAGTTTTTAATTTTTTACTCGGAATATTGTGTTTTTGGACTGAAAATAGCTGGGGGATAGCTTCTTTTAAGATAGTATTAGTAGAGATTTTATCCGGAACTTTAATTCCGTTAGATTTTTTCCCGGTTCACTTACAAGCTTTCGCTATAAAAATTATGCCGTTCAGTAAAATAGTATATTACCCTATATTAATATTACAAGGCAAACTAAATATTAAAGAGATACTGATATCTTATACAAATGCAGCAGTTTGGATAATCTTGATAATTATTTTAAGCAGTTACTTTTACATCAATCTTTTAAAAGTGTAATAAATAATGGGGGTTGAAATGGTTAAATTCTTTAGTCTTTTTAGGTGTTTTTTAAGTATGAATATAAAAAAAATATTGGAATATAGAATGGATTTTATTATAGGTATTATACCTTCAATAATCAGCTCTCTGTTTGGACTTATATTTATATCATTAATATTTGAAAACATTCAGAGCTTAACTGGTTTGTCATATTATAATTGTCAAATGATATACGGTTTTTTTCTATTGAGCTCTTCGTTGGAACGAATTTTATGCGGTAACTTTCAGCAGCTTCGGGGCTATATTTTTAATGGAACATTGGATTTAATCTTCACTCGCCCTATAAATTTATTACTGCATCTGATGTTTCTAAATTTTAATGAAGAATATTTTATACAATTTATTATAGGAATAGGGGTGGTAATCCATTCAGTGACATCAAGCGGGTTACAGTTAAGCATACTTACTTTATGTCTGATAGCATATGTATCTATTTTAGGAGCATTATTGTTGATTTCTATAACTATTATCACAAGTTCTCTGTATTTTATATCAGATGGAACATTCTCATTATTTAATGCGGTAAATAACTTAACTACATATTTGAAATATCCCATAACGATATTTGGAAAGACTATTAGGTTTTTCTTAACATGGGTACTGCCTTTATCTGCTGTAAGTTTTCTGCCTATGCAATTGGCCTCCGAAGGATTTAATAATCATTTATTATACATAATATATTTAACAATTATTATAGTGGCTCTTTTAATGCTTTCAGTGAAAATATTTTTTTATGGGGCAAAAAAATATCAAAGCACAGGTAATTAAAAATACAGTACTTTATTTTTCAGTCGTTTTTAATATTACAAGGGACTAAAAATATTTAAAATTTAGGGGGTTGACTTGGTTAAGGGGTAGCAGTATAATCCATTTGGAAACAGAACATACAAAATGTTTTAATAATATAAATGGAAGTACAGTCATGCATGAGACATCTTTAATGGAGAATATGCTTAGTATTGCCGAAAAGGCAATAGAGGGTAAAAATGTTGAAGTAAAAAGGGTGACACTGTCAGTGGGTAAATTATCAAATGCCCTGCCTGCTGCACTTTCGTTTGCATTTGAGGCAATGACTCAAACAGGACCGCTTAGTGGAGCAGAACTTGTAATGGAGGAAATACCGGTCAGGGTACAATGTGAAAATTGTGGGTGCAATTACGAACCGGATGAATTTCCATATATATGTCCCGGATGTGGGGGTATCTATTATACGGTAACACAAGGAGAAGATATATATATTCAAAGTCTGGATTGCCTGGAGAAGTGAGCAGGCAATTTTTTATGTTAATGTTTTCACTGCCTGAGTAGAGCAGAGGAGGTAAGTATGAGTAAGATAGAAATTAAAAAGGATTTAAAGGCATTGAACAATGAAATTGCCGCAGAAAACAGAGATGTTTTTAAAAAGAATAATATATATACTATTAACATTATGGGTTCACCGGGAGCGGGCAAGACTACACTGTTAGAAAATATCCTTAAGCCCCTTGCGGATTCTTTCAGTATTGCGGTTATTGAGGGAGACCTTGCTACGGCCAATGATTCGGAACGAATTAAAAAGCTGGGTGTTGAAGCATTGCAGATCAACACAGACGGAGGGTGCCACTTAGATGCAAGGATGATACAGGAAGAATTGTCAAAGATTGATTTAAATGATATTAATCTTTTAATTATAGAGAATGTAGGAAATCTGGTTTGCCCCATATCCTATGATTTAGGAGAGGATTTGCGTTTAGTTGTACTGAGTACTCCCGAAGGTGAGGATAAGCCTTTAAAATATCCTCCTGCCATGCTGAATACAGATGCAGTTGTATTAACCAAGATTGACCTTGCACAGTTTGTTGACGTTAATATGGAAAATATGGAGAAGAATATAAAGGACATTAACCCCAAGGCAGACATTCTTAAAGCCGGCAAGAGGGATGGGGTCTATAATGCGGATAGTGTGACAGAATATATTGTTAAACGAGTCGGTTCAAAGAAGGAACAATGAATGATAAGATATTCTGTAGAAGTAAAAGGCATTGTTCAGGGTGTGGGTTTTCGCCCGTTCACCTTTAGGACAGCTAAGGATTTTAATCTTTACGGATTTGTGCGGAATACTTCAGAAGGTGTTTTAACAGAAATTCAGGGAGAGAAAGATAATTGTGATGCTTTTGTTTCAGCTTTAAAAAATAACCCTCCTCCCCTGGCATATATTGAAAGTGTTAAAATTACCGAAATACCGCTTAAGGATGATTATGATTTTGTAATACTGACAAGCAGAGAGGGAATACGCAATACATTAATTTCACCGGATATAGGCATATGTGCCGCAGATATAAAAACAAAGGGTAACCGGCGTTATAAATATGCTTTTACCAACTGTACAAACTGCGGACCGAGATTCACCATAGTGTATGATATACCATATGATAGAAAAAACACTACTATGAAGGAATTTAAACTTTGTGATAAATGCAGCAGAGAATATGAGGATCCTTACGACCGCCGTTTCCACGCTCAACCTAATGCATGTCCCGAATGTGGTCCGGAACTGAGCTTTTATGCTGAAGGCAAGATTCTTACCCAAGATCCGTATGAGCTTTTCGGACAGTTTATAGACCGAGGGAAAATCATTGCTGTTAAAGGCATAGGAGGCTATCATCTGGCGTGTGACGCAAAAAATGAACAGGCTGTCAGACGTCTGCGAGATAAGAAATTAAGATATGACAAGCCCTTTGCCGTGATGATGAGGGATTTGGATACGGTTGAAAAATATTGTGAGCTTAGCTCTGAGGAAAGGAATATACTGACCTCACCTGCTAAGCCGATTGTTCTTTTAAAAAAGAAAAAAGATTATGACCTGGCACAGAGCACAACTATGCAGAACAACAGATTAGGTGTCATGCTTCCTTATACTCCGCTCCACTGTATACTGATGCAGGAGCAGGAGGTGCTTGTTATGACAAGCTGCAATATTTCTGATTTGCCTATGCTGTATAAAGACGAAGATGTACATTTATTGCAGAGGCGAATTTCTGATGCGGTACTGACACATAACAGAAAGATTTTCAGGCGTATGGATGACAGTGTGTGTATTGTTGTAAATGGAAAAACTCACTTAATCAGGCGTGCCCGGGGATATGTACCTGAACCTCTTCAAATTGAAAACAATGATTTCAATATACTTGCGATGGGTGCTCAGCAGAAAAACACTTTTTGCCTTTTAAAACATGAAAATGCATTTATAAGCGGTCACATGGGTGATTTGGATGAAGAAGAGGCAGAGAAGTGCTATAAAGAAGAAATTGAATCCTTTATAAGGATTTTTGAAGCAAAGCCTGATGCTGTTGCCTGCGATATGCATCCTGATTATGTTTCTACGAGACACTCATTAAATTACGCTAAAATTCCTCTTATTAAAGTGCAGCATCATCACGCACATTTTGCATCTGTTTTGGCAGAGCATAGGATAAATGACTTAGTGGAAGATAAAGTGCTTGGTTTGATATTTGACGGTACGGGATATGGTGAGGATGGCTGCATATGGGGAGGAGAGGCTCTTCTGGGAAATATTAAGGAAAGCAGGAGAGTTGGACATCTGCTTAATTTTCCTCTTTTAGGAGGCGATGCCGCTGTGAGAGAACCTTGGAGAACAGCGCTGGCTGTGGCAGATATAGCTCTTGGCAGAGAATATGCATTATCGCTGTTTCCTGAGTACAAAGACGCTTCAGGGACACTGCTTAAGGCCGGTGATTCGGGTATTAATTCACCCTTCACATCTTCCATGGGAAGACTGTTTGATGCGGTTGCCGCTCTTACAGGGCTAAGAAAGACAACCGGCTATGAGGGTCAGGCGGCAATAGAGCTTCAGCAGATAATGGATGAAAGTGCTGGAGGTTCATACCATTTTGATATTATAAAAGATAATAATATGTTTATATTTGACTGGCGGCATATGATTTGTGAAATTGTTTCAGATTTGAAATTAAATATTGCACCCGGAGTAATTTCATTGAAATTTCATAATGCTGTTGTGGATTTAACAGTCAGGGCGGCTGCTTTGACAGCCGAAGGTAACAAAAGAAGAGTAGTTGCATTATCAGGAGGAGTTTTTCAAAATGATTATCTCCTTGAAAAATGTGCTGAAGCTCTTGAGGATAATGGTTTTACGGTGTATTCCAATGAAAAGATACCTGTAAATGACGGAGGTATATCCTTTGGGCAGGCAGCGGCTGCAGCTTATAGAATGAGGTGAGTATAATGTGTCTTGCAATTCCGGGAACAATTACAAAAATAGAGGATATGGAGGCGTATGTTGATTACGGCGGCGTTTCCAAATGTGCAGATATCAGGTTAGTGGAAAATGTTAAGGTGGGAGATATAGTCCTTGTGCATGCAGGCTTTGTAATTCAAATATTAGATAAGGAAAATGGGGAAGAGCTGCAAAAACTTGTAGAGGAAACCATGGGAATTATATATAAATGAAAAACAGTATAGAAGATTTAATAAATGCAATTAAACTGCTTGCAGAAACTATGAGTGAAGTTTCTATTATGGAAGTATGCGGAACACATACTGCCAGCATAAGGAAGTATGGCATACCATCAGTTCTTCCCGGGAATATCAGACTGGTTTCAGGTCCCGGATGTCCTGTGTGTGTCACTTCTCAGGAGGATATTAATATGGCTTTGTCCATAGCTGACAGTGAAAAAGTGATTTTTACCTGCTTTGGTGATATGATGCGTGTCCCCTGCGGTGATAAGAGCTTATACTCGCTCCGGGAAGCGGGAAGAGATATCAGAATTGTTACATCCCCGATGGATGCAATTGATATTTCTAAAACAAATCCCGAAAAACAGGTAGTATATTTTGGCATCGGCTTTGAAACAACTGCACCTCATACTGCCGCTTTAGTTGATGAGATTGACAAACAAAATATTAACAATATAAGTGTTTTAAACTCACACAAGACCATGCCGCAGGCAATAACACATTTATTGAAGGATGAATGCAGGGTTGATGCTCTGCTGTGTCCCGGACATGTGGCAGCTATAACCGGTTCGGATGCTTTTTCGTTTGTTCCCGAAAAGCTGAACCTTCCTGCCGCTATTGCGGGATTTGAAGCCTATGAAATACTGGCTGCAATCTTGTCAATATTGACAATGTTAAAAACTAACAGGAAAGAATGTGTTAATATGTATCCCGGGGTTGTTACGAAGTCCGGAAACCTAAAAGCACTTGAGCTTATAAATCGTGTTATGGAGCCGGAAGATGCGGTATGGCGGGGACTTGGAAGCATACCGGGAAGCGGCTTAAGGTTTCGTGATAGATATGCCGGATTTGATGCAACTAAGCGTTTTGAAATTCCAGGGAATAAAACACAGGAGCCTAAGGGCTGTCTTTGTTCAGGAATACTGCGTGGTGAAAATATACCAACCGACTGCGGACATTTTGGTAAGAGCTGTAATCCCCACAGCCCTATGGGACCATGTATGGTTTCATCAGAAGGAAGTTGTTTCTCGTATTATCGTTATAGGGATGTTTAGGAGGTGGTTTAAAAATGGAAAGCAAAATTACTCTCGCTCACGGTTCCGGCGGAGAAAAATACAGAGAGCTGGTGCAAGAGATATTTCTTCCTGCTTATAGCAATGAATATTTAAGTCCGCTTACAGATTCTGCCATATTGGAGGGCGGAGGAAAGATTGCAATGACTACGGACAGTTATGTTGTCAGACCTCTTTTCTTTCCCGGAGGAGATATTGGCAGTCTGGCAGTAAGCGGAACTGTAAACGATCTGGCAGTAAGCGGGGCATTGCCGAAATATATATCTGTAGGAATGATTCTGGAAGCAGGTCTTGAAATGGATGTGCTGAAAAGAATTGTTGATTCCATATCAAACACGGCTGAAAAGGCAGGTGTAAAGGTGGTTACCGGGGATACCAAGGTTGTGGAAAGCAAAAGTGCCGACGAAATTTTTATTAACACGGCAGGTGTGGGAATTTTTCCTTCCGGAAGAATAATACCGACACAGAAGATTGAGGCCGGTGACAGGATTATTATCAGCGGATGTATGGCATCACATGGTATGGCGGTTATGAACGCCCGCAATAATCTGGGATTTTTTCCGCCTATAGAAAGTGATGCGGCTCCACTGGGAAAACTTGTTGATGCAATATTTATGAATGAGAACAACATAATACATGCAATGCGTGACCCTACAAGAGGGGGTGTTGCTGCTACGCTTTGCGAGTGGGTTACATCAACCACAGATATTATAATTTACCAGGGATCTGTACCTGTAAGGCCGGATGTGGCTGCTGCCTGCAGGCTGTTGGGGCTTGATCCCCTTCACATTGCAAATGAAGGAATAATATTGTTTTCAGTTCCTGAAAAATGTGCGGACAGTGTATTGGCAGCTTTAAGAAAGGAGGAATATGGTAAGGACTCGGCAATAATAGGAGAAGTGAGAGAGGGAAGAGGAACTGTCAGTGCTGTAACGGATTTCGGTTCTAAAATAAGGATTACGATGCCTAACGGTGAGCTCCTTCCGAGGATTTGTTAATTAAGAAATTTACAGTTCAACATGTTTATGAATGTAACTGGCAAATATTAATTTGCCCTGCATCATAACAAATTCTTTTAAAAGGTGATCAACTATGAATGGATTTATATTAATAGCAGGTACATTGATACCTCTTATTGGTTCATTATTCCTTCCGCTTATGGGAAGGTTCAATGAAAAGCTTAGAAATATAATGGCACTTATTTTTACATTAGCTGCCCTGATTTGTGCGGCAGGCGCGCTTCCCGGTGTTTTGGCCGGTGAGCCCTATTCAATTCGTTTTGAATTGCCCCTGGGTCTTAGCTTTGGTTTTTATGGTGATGCTCTTGCCGTATTTATGGCATTGACAGCAGCATCTGTCAGCTCGGTCATTGTAATATATTCTTACGGATATATACATGAAGACAATCAAAACGAATACTACATGATGATTTGTCTGTTTGTTGGAGCCATGATGGGACTGGTTTATTCAACAAACTTAATAGCAATTTATATATTTTGGGAAATTTCGGCGTTATGCTGTTGGAGATTAATCGGCTTTTATCGTACTGAACTAACTGTTCAGCGTGCAAATAAAGCATACATGATTACGGTTTTTGGAGCTCTCATAATGCTTATAGGCTTTGTAGGAATTTACGGGCAGACAGGCACATTTGAGCTTACGGCAATGAAGGGCATGTACATTCCGGCCTGGGCGGTTGTTCTGATTCTTTTCGGAATATTGTCAAAATCGGCAACATACCCTCTTCACAGCTGGCTGCCTGATGCAGGTGTGGCTCCGTCACCGGTTACCTCACTTTTACATGCGGCTGTGCTTGTAAAAATCGGTGTATATGCTTATGCAAGATTTTTTGTTTTAACCTTTAAAATTGATGAGATATTTACTGCTGCAGTGCCTGTTATTGCTGCTATAAGTGCAATTATCAGTGCAGGTGTGGCATTCCGTGAAAATGATATAAAACGTGTTGTGGCTTATTCTACAATCAGCCAGCTTGCTTTTATTTTGCTGGGATTATCAAGTGGAACCAAGATAGGATTTATTGGAGGTCTTTTGTACATTTTGGCACACAGTGTTGCAAAGGGAGGATTATTTCTTTGCTGCGGGATTGTGGAGCATACTGTGCATACCAAGGATATAAGAGTTATGGGAGGACTGGCTAAGAACATGCCTTTTACAGCATTAGCATTTATTATATGTGCGTTTTCTGTAATGGGAGTGCCGCCACTGGCAGGTTTTTTTGCAAAGCACCTGGTAATTGACGGCATCGTTGAAACAGGAAATGTAGCTTTGGGGGCTGTTTTTATTGCAGCTGCGGTAATGACAGTTATGTATCTGACAAGGCTTTTTGTAAAAGTGTTCTTAGGTCCTCAGACTTTTCCTGATGTAAAGGAAGGTTCACCTGTTATGGTAGCTTCAGTAATGATTTTAGCCGTAATGTCACTGCTTTTAGGTATATTTATTTATTGGCCGTCTCAGCTGGCAGCCATTGCGTGGGGAGGTATGTAGTATGTTGACATTTATTGGAGAACTTTTATGTCACGGGAGTAACCTGCTGATATTTATGATTATATTTCCCGTCATCTGCAGTATATTGCTGCTTGCCTTAGGAAAGCACAAGGCTTTTTCGACGGTAATATCCGGCGCTTTTGCGGTGTTAAATCTTTTATTCGCAACAGCTCTGCACGGGTATGGAGAATTTTTTACGGAAATTCCATACACATCCTATGGGTTTGAATTTGTGCTGAGAAGCTATAGTCTTTCGACTTTATTTCTTTTGCTGGTTGCGGCTGTGTTCTCATTGATTATCATATATATTTTGAATGCAATGAAGGATTCCGGTCACAGGCAGTGGTACTTGTTTTATATGTTCCTGAGCCTTGGAATGATAAACGGAACGTTGCTTTCAGAAGACCTTGGGATAATGCTTTTCTTCGCCGAAGGCTTGCTTGCAGTTATTTTCGGAATTCTGCTTCTTGGAAACAGTGAAAATCCCAAGGCGGCCACTAAAGCTATAGGTACCTTGGGTGTGGCAGTTCTGACATTTATGTTTGGAATTGTATTAACAGTACACATGGCTCACACAGGACTTATGGAAGAAATACAAAGACTTCCTGCTGAAGGCGAAAATGCCGCAGGCTTTTTATGTATTATGATTGGAGCTCTGGGTATTGCCGGTCTTATGCCGTTTCATGGCTGGACCATTGATGCTGCCGAGGATTCTTCAGCAGTATTTACGGCAGCTTTTCCTGGCAGTCTATTAAAAATACTTGGAGTGTATATTTCAGTCAGGTTGCTTGAAGTTTATGGTCTTATACCAGGAAGCAATGCAGCTACGATTTTAATTGCGCTTGGTGCATTGTCCTTAGTGTTTGGAGGAGCAATGGCATTAGTTCAGAAAAATATGAGCCGGCTTATGGCATATATATCTACCTCATTGTTGGGGCTAATAGTGCTTTGCATGGTAAACGGAGTATCCTCAGTGGTTATTGTAACAGTCCTTGGGCTGTTGATCCTCCTGAATATGGTTTTGCTGTTCACTGGGAACGGTAAATCCGGTTCTGAAGCTAAACCTGATTTTGAAGAAACATATGGTGTGGCTGATAAAGTACGAAATACTTTTTTACTGAAAGGAATATACAATATTGCAGATAAGGGCTGGCTTGACCCGTACAACTGGCTGATGGCATTTATAGGAGTTTTTTCAGATATATGCACCACCATTGAGCATGGTATAAGCTGGATTTACGACAAGGGTATACCCGGACTGGTTAATAAAGCCGGAACGGTTCTTCAGGACTTCAATACGGGAAGTCTTACAAGGTATTTGTCTCTTGTGGTTGCAGGTGTGTTTTTAATTGTTGTGATATTCCTGATAATGCTTTTATAAATATTATGGATATATTGTTACAAGGTCATAAGTTTATGGCCTAATGGAGGGTGTTATGAATTATTTAGATTTATCAGCGGAGGCATTCCTACTTGTTCCTCTTGCTACAATCATCATATATAATATATGTCCCAAAAAACTTTCGGAAAAATACTTCTATGTATTTGCGGCAGCAGTTGCAATCATTCAGATTATTGCTTCGGTATCGATGTTTTACCTGATGAATGTTTTGCATATGCGTGAGCATAATTTTATTTTTCTGAAAGTGCTAGGTAAGTCCGGCATGGGTTCATTGTGTATAACTTATTTTTCACCGGTATTTCTGTTTTGCATTGGATTGGTTTCTTTTGCATCAGTAATGATTGCCATGCATACAATAGATGCTAAAAAAACTCACTATGTCAATCTTCTTATGACGCTGATTACAGGTATGAACGGAATGATTTTAGTGAAAGATTTGTTTTCTCTATATGTTTTTCTTGAAATTGTGGGACTTTCGAGCTTTGTTATGATTGCTATGTTTCAGTCTAAAAAAGGACTGGAAGGTTCTGTAAAATACCTCGTGATGTCAGAATTTGCATCCATATTTATTCTTACGGCTCTTGCTTTGATTTTTATGCAAACAGGCAGTCTGTCTTACGATGCGGTGGGAAGTTTCTTACTGGATGGTGCTGCTTCATCACAGAAAATGATGATTTATTTTTCTGTTATATTGCTGATATCTGCCTTTGCGATCAAGACAGGTGCGGTTCCGTTTCACAGCTGGCTGCCTGATGCCCATCAAAGTGCGGATACAGCCATATCTGTACTGTTGAGTGGTATAGTTATTAAAATAGCAGGTGTCTACAGTCTTATTGTTCTCACGAGACTGTTCATCGGTATTGAAGCCGTACATGTAACCCTGGCCACAATTGGGATTCTTTCGATTGTTACAGGAGCACTGCTTGCTGCTAAACAGAATCACTTCAAGCGTATTATTGCTTATTCCAGTGTCAGCCAAATGGGATATATTTTGTTGGGGCTGAGTACGGGAACAACATTGGGGTTGATTGGTTCAGTTGCTCATGTGTTTAGCCATGCCGTATTTAAAACAACCTTATTTACCAATGCAGGTGCGCTTCATGAGCATTTTGAGTCTCTTGATATTAATGAAATGGGAGGGCTGCAAAGCCGCATGCCTGTTACGGCATTTTCCTCAATTATTGCATTTTTATCAACTGCAGGTATTCCTCCTTTTACAGGATTCTGGAGCAAGCTTTTGATTGTTATGGCTCTTTGGACCTCAGGTAATCCGGTGATGGCAGGAGCAGCTCTGACTGCAAGTATTTTTACTTCAGCATATTTTTTAAGGCTTCAGAAGAAAGTCTTTTTCGGACCGCTGCCTGACCGCCTGTCAGAGGTTAAAGAGGTTACGGGCAGTATCAAATTTATTGAAATTCTGCTTACGGCAGTTACGATAACAGTGGGAGTATTATTCCCAATGATTCTTGTATATCTGCAAAATGCGGGAACAATATAGGAAAGGAGTGGACACATGGAGACAATTATATTTATCAGTTTATTATTTCTGTTAGTATTCTGTATTATGGCAGTTATGTCACACAGTTTGTTAAAATCGGCCATATATCTTGGATTTGCCAGTGCCACACTGGGTATCATAATGTATGTCTTAGGTGCTAAATGGGCAGCTGTAATAGAAGTTTCTGTTTGCTCCGGTCTTGTTACGGTCATATTTATCAGTGCAATAAGCCTGTCAAGTATGAAGAAGGATCAGATACAAAGACATTATAATGATAAGAAACGTATGGCATACCTGCCAATAACACTGATTGTAGCCGGAGTAATACTTGTTGTAGTGGCTTTGACAACGGATTTTACGGTTACAGGCAGTGCGGTTGGGATTGCGGAGGATTTTCGCGAGGTTTTATGGAACGAAAGACAAATTGATGTTTTAGGACAGATAGTCGCAATACTGGTTGGAGGAATTGCGGTGGATGTTTTATTCAGAAGCGGTCAATTTAAGTAAAGGTAAGTAAAGGTAAGTAAAGGATGGTGTAATAAATGGAAATACTTGATTTGAAAATAATAATGCTTATTGCTGGTCTAATGATGATTGTTGCTGGGTGCTATTGTATTATCAGGACATATCACATGGTAAAAATAATAATCGGAATAGAAGTGGCCATGAAAGCTGTAACCATGTTTATAATTATGGGTGGTTATATGAACGGACATATGGGTCTTGCTCAGTCTTATGTGGTTACTGCAATAGTAATAGAAGTTATCGTTGCGGTGGTACTTGCAGGCGTGACAATGAATCTTTATAAGAAGTACGGAAATATGGATATCCGTAATTTAATTCAGTTGAAAGGATAGGATATTATGAAGGAAGTTTTATATTCTCCTCCGATTATATTTGCATTGTTCCTTATGGGTTTTGCTTTAATGTATAAATGGTTTTCGAAGTATTCGGCAGACGGTAAGGCAGGCGAACATACCTACGAGCCATACGCATGCGGTCAAAGGGATGTGGAAAATTACGTTAATCCTGACTACAGCCATTTTTTCCCGTATGCTTTTGTGTTTACTGTTGTGCATGTTTTGATTCTTGTTGTTGCAACGGCTCCTTCGGATGCAGTCTTGCTCCCGGTGGTTTATGTTGTTGCAGGCATACTGTCAATATTGATTTCATTTAAGAGGTGAATAAATTGGATCTGATAAAAAAAGCAATTGACTGGGGTACAAGTAAATCCCCATGGATATTACATTTTAATGCCGGAGCTTGCAACGGATGTGACATTGAGGTGGTGGATTCCCTGACGCCAAGATTCGATCTTGAGCGTGTGGGCGTCTTGAAACACGGAACTCCCCGTCAGGCAGATATTCTTGTATGTACCGGAGCGGTAACACTGCAAACCCGTGACCGTCTGATTCAGATATACGATCAGATGGCAGAACCGAAGTTTGTAATAGCAGTGGGCACCTGTGCGTGTACAGGCGGTATTTTTGACGGCTGCTACTGTGTTACAGGCGGGATTGATACGGTTATTCCCGTAGATGTTTATCTGCCAGGTTGTGCTGTACGTCCCGAAGCAATAATCAGCGCTGTGGAGAAACTTCTCAGCAGCCTTAAGGATGATAAAGGAGGAGCGAAATGAGTCGTGAAGAAGAAATTGTAAAGGAACTCTGTGACAGATTTCCATTTCTGCAGGACAGAATTTATGTACAGAAAGAAAAACGAATATTTACAAAGGAGCTGTCAAAAGAGGAATTTGAACAAGTTATTGCATTTGTTCATGATGAAATGGGCTTTTACCGTTCACACCATGTGATTGGAACAGATGAAGGTGACAACCTTGGTTTCCTCTACATTGTTTCCGGAAGTGATAACATACTGTTGATATTAAGGGAAATAGCTCCGAAGTCCAATCCGGTGATAAACAGCATATGTAAGCTGTATCCATCCATAGTTCTTCATGAAAGGGAGCTTGTAGATCTGTTCGGAGCTGTTGTGGAGGGGCTCCCCGAAGGTCCTTCGTATCCCCTTCCCGACAACTGGCCAAAAGGAAACTATCCTATGCGTAAAGAATGGAATCCAAAGTACCTTAATAAGGATACCATGACTTATGAACCGCCACAGGAAAAGGAGGCAGAAAATGAGTGAAACAGATAAAAATAAAGTTGTTATTCCCATAGGACCGCAGCATCCTTCACTGGATGAACCTGCAACATTTACAATTACCCTTGAAGGTGAAAAAGTTGTAAATGCGGTTATAGGCGTGGGTTACAATCATAGAGGCCTTGAAAAGGCATGTGAAAGCAGGACGTATATACAGGATTTATATATTATAGAACGTGTCTGCGGAATTTGCTCTCATGCTCACAGCACAGCATTCTGCATGGCAATAGAAGAGCTGACAGGTGTAAAAGTGCCTATGCGTGCAGAATATATAAGAGTTATAGTTGCAGAACTGGAGCGACTGCACAGCCACCTTCTGTGGCTTGGCACTGCCTGCCATGAAATAGGCTATGACACCATGTTCATGTATACCTGGAGAGATCGTGAAAAAATTCTGGACCTTATGGCTTCTTACGGCGGAAACCGAATCAATTACGGTGTAAATACATTTGGAGGAGTAAGAAGAGAGTTTGATGAAACAACAAGCTCTGATATTATTAAAACAATAGATGAATTAGATGAACATTTAAAACGTTATATGGAGATAGCCCTGACTGAAACTACTCTTGTTTCAAGGCTTAAGGGTGTAGGAATGCTATCTCACGAGGATGCTCTTAACTTTGGTGCTGTTGGTCCTGTTGCTAAGGCTGCAGGTATTGGCTATGATATTCGTGTGGCTGAACCCTACGGAGCATATAAGGAAATACCGGTTAAATTAATTACAGATGACCGTGCAGATGTTTACGGACGAACGGTGGTTCGTATTTTGGAGATGCAGGAAAGTGTTAAAATAATACGATATGCCATTAAAAATATGCCTGGGGGAGATATTGCGGTAAAGGTACCCAGGAGGATACCGGCAGGAGAAATTTTGACTCGTGTTGAGGCACCCAGGGGAGAAAATATACATTTTGTACGTTCCAACGGAACGGATATGCCTGACAGGGTTCGTGTCAAGGCTCCTACAGAAGCTAATTGGCATGGGGTTCAGCACATGCTGAAGAGCGGTAGGCTGGCGGATGTACCTATTACAATAGCTGCAATAGACCCATGTTATTCCTGTACAGATCGTGCTATTGTTGTTAACAGCGGTGATAATATTAATGTTATGGACTGGAAACAGCTAAGGCAGTACTCAATTGACTGGTATAAAAAAGAAGGCATTGATATAACGGCATTAAAGC
>ENA-UOOR01002513-UOOR01002513.1-fermentation-metagenome-genome-assembly--contig:-NODE-2513-length-18361-cov-75.941768_pt1 | contig 18361 bp, 14 predicted proteins | sample MGYA00245780_ERZ724029 | MGnify/ENA primary metagenome ERZ724029 (study PRJEB28704, sample SAMN03018315) | fermentation metagenome | biome: anthropogenic terrestrial biome; feature: soil... | reverse complement strand
TCATCTTTTATCCGTTTGTTCGGTTTCTGGCTCTTTCCACCAGTTTGTTCAACAAACTTATCGGGTTGAAGCCCAAGGATGATGTGGTTTCGGAAATGGAGCTTCGGGCCATGCTGAAAACGGCATCAAAAGAAGGAGTTATAGAAAGGGAAGAGAACATCATTCATGAGCAGGTTTTCTATTTTTCCGATAAACGTGCACGTCATTTAATGACTCACAGAACAGATGTGGAGTGGGTAGATATTTCGAAAGAAAAAGAAGAAGTAATTGCCGATCTGTTGCAAACCAAGCACGGAAGGGTACTTGTTTGCAACAAGACACTGGATGAGTTTGTGGGTATTGTAACCATGAAGGAATTGCTTTCGGAATTATACAGGAAAGGAGAGATCGATATCCATAAACTGGTTCATGACCCCCTGATAATACCTTCTACCCTCCGCGCAAGAAAGGTACTGGAGCAGTTTCGCCAACAGCACAAGTTTTTCGCTGTTGTAGTGGACGAATACGGAAGCCTGGATGGAATTATTACGTTGCACGACATTATTGAAAATCTGGTGGGTTCAATCCCTGACGAGAATGAAATGGAGGAACCCGATGTTTTTATGCGCAACGAGAACTCCGCTTTAATCAACGGTGAGGCACCCATAGAGGTGTTGACCAATTTTATTGACGATTTTATTATCGACTTCGAAGAGATCGATTATTCTACGGTTGCAGGATTTGTATTGTCCAACATTAATAAAATTCCGCAAGTGGGGGATGTATTCACGTATGAAAATACAACGTTTGAGGTTGTGGATGTAGACGGCAATAAAATCGACAAAGTAATGGTTACAAAAAAAACGAAAGTAAGCCACGAATATTTGTGATTTTTCTTTTGTTTCTCATAAACAAAAATTATGCCTGATTTATATAATTAATAGGCAAAAAATCAGGTGATTATAAATTTTTAACGGAAGTATATTCCTCAAAAAAAGGATTTTATGACTAAAAATATGTTTTATAACACAATTTTAAATTTGCTGAATAAATTAAAAATGTGTTATTTTTACACGAATTTTCAAAGAAAGATCCAATCTTCATCACCATCTTATTTTTAAAACCTCAAAAACATGGATAATATGTATAGCAAGTCCGGTTTGCTATCAGGCGCGTTCGCAAAAGAGCTCGATGGAGAGCAAACCGGCTTATACGTCCTAACCAATAAACTAGGAAGCGAAATTACCATCACAAATTACGGTGCAAAAATTGTTTCGTTAATGGTTCCCGATAAAAGCGGAACCCTTACGGATATTGTATTGGGTCATTCCTCCATCGAAGAATACCTGACCTCGGAAGAGCCCTACTTCGGGGCTGTTTGTGGCAGGACAGCCAACCGGATTGCCTGCGGTAAGTTCACGTTGGGAGATAAAGAGTACAAACTTGCCGTTAACAACGGACCCAATTCTCTTCACGGTGGCCTAAAAGGGTTTAATGCTGTTGTCTGGAACGTGGTAAATGTTTCGGAAAACAGTATCGAACTACACTACTTATCGGTAGATGGAGAGGAAGGTTTCCCAGGAAATCTGGATGTATACGTTACTTACACGCTTACAAACGATAATGCCCTCGATATTTTTTACAAAGCGGTGACTGATCAAACCACGATCCTTAACCTCACGAACCATTCCTATTTCAATCTTTCGGGTGAGGGAGATCCCTATATCGGCGATCACGTACTGACGTTGAATGCAGATGCCTATCTGCCTACCGATGCAACAGCCATTCCGTACGGAGCTGCGGAGCCTGTGAAGGATACCCCAATGGATTTTACAACTCCTCGCACCATTGGGGAACGGATTAACGACGATTTTGAACAACTTCGTTTTGGAAAAGGATACGATCACACTTTTGTGTTGAACAAACAAAGCGATAATGAATATTCGTACGTTGGCGTTTGTGAATCGCCCAAAACCGGAATTAAAATGGAAATGTTTACTACAGAGCCTGGAGTACAGGTGTATACGGGGAACTGGATGACGGGCGGATTTTCTGCAAAGAAAGGACATCGTTACCCCGAGCGTTCTGCGGTATGTTTTGAAACGCAGCACTTCCCCGATAGTATAAATAAACCCGAATATCCTTCGGTAGTTTTAAAACCCGGTGAAATATTCAATTCAAGGACAACGTACAAATTTTCCACATAACAGACAATGCTCAAAATAAATCAACATTTTTATTAATATCAAAAAGTATGAATACAACAACTAATCAGAAAAGTAACCGGATAGTGCCCATCGTCATGATGATCGCACTGTTTGGAATGATCGCATTCGTGACCAACCTGGCGGCGCCGATGGGACAAGTATTAAAAGAACAATTTGGAGCCTCCAATTTCCAGGGATTACTGGGAAATATGGCGAACTTCATCGCGTATGCCGTTATGGGAATTCCGGGAGGGATACTCCTGCAGCGCGTGGGCTATAAAAAAACAGCTCTCATTGCCATTGTAATCGGTTTTGTTGGAGTTTTCACCCAATTCCTTTCCGGACATGCTCCTCAAACGGCCGCTTTCGGTGTTTATTTGCTCGGAGCTTTTATCGCTGGTTTTTCCATGTGTTTGTTAAATATTGTGGTTAACCCTATGTTGAATACATTGGGAGGCGGGGGAAACAAAGGAAACCAGCTTATTCAGGTTGGAGGATCGTTTAACTCCGTAATGGCAACTTTTACTCCGGCTTTTGTAGGAATCTTAATCGGTGAAACGGCTAAGGCAAACATAAAAGACGTATTTCCGGTAATGTATATCGCGATGGGTGTTTTTGCCCTTGTTTTCTTTGTGCTGTTGGTCGTAAACATTCCTGAACCTCATGCTACGAAAACCAAAGAACCACTAAAGAACCTGATGAGCGGCGCAATGAAATTCAGGCATTTCATTTTAGGTGCCATCGCAATTTTTGTTTATGTGGGTGTTGAAGTGGGTACGCCCGGTATCTTGATTTTATGGTTATCCGATACACCGGTTGGAAAAACAACGGCAGGGTTCGTTGCTGGGACGTATTGGTTTTTAATGTTAGTGGGCAGGTTGCTGGGAGCATCTCTGGGCAGTAAAGTATCCAGCAAGACCATGCTTGCGACCGTTTCTTCAATTGGAATAATTCTTGTGTTGGCAGCGATCTTGTCACCCACCACTACGCAGGTGGCGATTCCGGCACTTCAAACTTCTGCCACCGGCGCCCTTTCCTTTGGAATGGCACAAGTACCCATCAACGCCATGTTTATCGTTATAATCGGTATTTGTACATCCATTATGTGGGGCAGTATTTTTAATCTTTCGGTAGAAGGGTTGGGCAAGTTTACGCCGGCTGCTTCGGGAATATTTATGACCTTGGTTTGCGGAGGAGGAATTCTTCCTGGTATTCAAGGTGCTGTGGCTGATTTAGGCAACGATTACCTGGTAAGCTATTGGGTAATCTTTATTGGTTTGGCATACTTGCTATACTATGCGTTGATCGGATCCAAAAACGTAAACAAGGATATTTCTACCACAGATGTGGAATAACTCCCTGTGAAAACAGCCTCTAACATTAAGTTTTCACAGATGCGCAAATGAAATAATTATAAAAAATATGACTAAAGAACAGGTTTTAAAAATTTATCAAGAAAAATTTGGTAACAATACACCTGAAGTTTACGCGTCTCCCGGACGCGTAAACCTTATAGGTGAGCATACCGATTACAACGGAAGTTTTGTTTTTCCCGGAGCTATCGATAAAGGAATGATAGCCGCTATACGGTTAAACGGAACGGAGAAGGTCCGTGCTTTTGCCATAGATTTAAACGAAAGTTCGGAGTTTGGGCTCAATGAAGAGGATCTACCCCAGGAAGGCTGGGCAAAATACATATTCGGGGTATGCCGTGAGATTATTAAACGCGGTGGAGCCGTAGCAGGTTTCGATACTGTATTTGCAGGAGATGTTCCGTTAGGAGCAGGGATGTCGTCATCTGCTGCCCTGGAAAGTACTTATGCATATGCACTGAACGACATGTTCAATCTGGGGATTGATACCTTCGAACTGGCACGTATCGGACAATCTACCGAGCATAACTACGTAGGTGTGAAATGTGGCATTATGGATCAGTTTGCATCGCTTTTTGGCAAAAAGGGGCATTTGATAAGGCTCGACACAAAAACGATGGAATACCAGTACTTCCCGTTTGATCCCGAAGGGTATAAATTGGTGTTGCTCGATACCGTTGTGAAACACGAATTGGCTTCATCGGCGTATAACAAACGCCGGGAATCGTGTGAGCACGCTGCGGAAACTATTGCCAAACGTCATCCCGAAGTGAAGTTCCTACGTGATGCAACAATGGATATGCTTAAAGAAGTCAAAAACGAAATCTCGGAAGAAGATTATATGCGCGCCGAGTACGTGATTGAAGAGACTCAACGGGTTAGAGATGTGAGCGATGCCCTGGAACGTGGAGATTACGAAACCGTTGGGGAGAAAATGTATGAGACGCATCACGGAATGAGCAAACTTTATGAAGTGAGCTGCGAAGAACTCGATTTCCTCAATGATGTGGCAAAAGAACACGGAGTTACAGGTTCTCGGGTTATGGGCGGTGGCTTTGGTGGTTGTACCATCAATCTTGTTAAAGACGAATTGTATGATTCGTTCATAGCTGACGCTAAATTAAAGTTCAAAGAAAAATACGGACATGAACCTAAGGTATACGACGTTGTCATAAGTGACGGTGCACGTAAACTCTGAAGTAGTTTAATAATATGCTTCGCCGGTAATAGCGCTTCGCGGGTGATATTCCGGACGTCAAGCTTTTATCGGCGAAGTTGTTTTTTCTTGCCTGTTGATCCATAACTTCTAAAATTCTAATATTATGTCCACCGGATTTTATTCTCACGATGCGAAATTCCTTGTTGCAGTAGATTGCATTATTTTCGGATTCAAAAACCAGGAACTTAATATCTTGTTAACTCGTCGCCCGCTTGAACCCAACAAAGGAGAATGGTCGCTTATGGGGGGATTTATGGACGAAAATGAGAGTCTTGACAAAGCTGCAGAAAAAGTACTGTTCCGGTACACCCGGCAGAGAGGTATTTATATGGAACAGGTTGGGGCCTATGGTGAAATTGAACGTGATCCGGGCGACAGGGTCGTGTCCGTAACCTATTATGCATTGGTACGGTTGGAGGAGTTTGACACGAGCCTGGCCAAAGCATTCGACGCCAAATGGGTGAACATTCAGCAACTTCCCCGGCTGATTTTCGATCACAACCTTATGGTGGATGATGCATTGAGGTTATTGAGGTATAAAGTCTCCCTGCAACCCATCATTTTTGAATTTTTTGAAGGAAAATTCACGCTTCCCGCTTTGCAGGATTTATGGGAAGCCATCTATCAGATGCCAATTGACAAGCGTAATTTCCGGAAGAAAATCGCAGCGATGGGCATTCTCGATAAACTGGATGTAAAAGATAAGTCTTCCTCCAAAAGAGGAGCGTTTTACTATACCTTCAATCAAAAGAAATTCAACGAGTTTATTGAGTCTGGAAACAGGTTTTCCCTGTAATTTATTTCTGGTACTTAAACCTTCTAATGCTCCGCTTAGGCGTTTTTTCAAACTCCTCGGCCTGAAGCCTGAATGAAGCTATTTTGCTGTAATTGGCTAGTTTTGCGTTTATTGCGTTTATTTCCTTATCGAAGACAGGGTTATACTGTTCTGGTGATATGTTTTCAGCTTTCAGCACCTCAGTGTCGGGAACGATGAGTGCAATAATTTTGCCCTTTTCTTCTATTGCCAGTGACTCCAATATATAGGGAGAGTTGTTTAGCTTATCTTCAATCTCTTCGGGATAGATGTTTTGCCCGGAAGGGCCGAGAATCATATTTTTGTTCCTGCCTCTGATAAATACAACGTTGTCTTTATCCAATATTCCAAGATCGCCTGTCCTGAGCCACCCATCTTCCGTAAAAACAGCTTTTGTAGCTTCTTCGTTTTTATAATAACCGAGCATCAGGTTTGTACCTTTGGTCAAGATTTCCCCAACAACGTTTTGCGGATCATCCGAATCAATTTTAACCTGCATTCTGTCCACTACCTTTCCACACGATCGTTCTTTGAATTCTGTCCAGAACGAGTAAGAAATAAGCGGCCCACATTCGGTCATCCCGTACCCAACCGTGTAGGGAAATTTTATTTTTCGCAGAAATTTTTCTACGTCTGCGTTCAAAGCTGCTCCTCCGATGACGACTTCTACCAGATTTCCTCCGAAAACGTCAATAAGCGATTTCCTTATTTTGTGGTAAACAACAGCATTCAGCAGTGGAATTTTAATCAATGTTTTGGCTGCTCCCTTCTGAAGTTTCGGAAAGACATTTTTAATAACGATTTTTTCGATAATCAGAGGGACGGCTAATACCAGCTTGGGTTTTATTCTTGCAAAAGCATCAAGCAGTACCTTGGGAGAAGGCGTTTTTCCTAAAAAATGGATGTGGAAACCCATAGAAATGGCGTTGAGCACCTCGAAAGCAAGTCCGTAAGTGTGAGCCATGGGTAACATGCAAATCATGTTGTCTCCCGAGTGGATAAAATCAAGGCTGTCGTTTGCAAACCGGGTGTTCGACCATAAACTCCGGTAAGGGATCATCACTCCTTTCGGGCTGCTGGTGGTTCCCGATGTATAGTTTATAACAGCCACTTCTTCCGGTTTATCGGTCCTGAAAGCAATGTCATTGACAAAGAATCCCTTCTCGTATTTCTTGTCGAAAAAAGAAAACGAGTTGGACACAAATATCTTGAACTCTTTCGATGTCACTTTCAACAAGGAAAAATCATCGAGCGAGAGGACAGTTTCTGCCTTCGGTATCTTGGTCTCATCTATTTCTCTCCAAATGGCTTCATCAACGAAAAACATCTTGGAATCCGAATGATCCACAATGTACTGAACACTTTCTTTCTCAAACTCATGCAAAATACTCACTGCTACAGCTCCGTATGAGAGCGTAGCGAAAAAAGAGATGGCCCAATGGGACGAATTTTTACCACATATCGCAATTTTATCACCGCGTTGAATGCCGGCAGAGTTGAAATATTCGTGCAGCATATCAATTTCACGGGCAAAATCTTTGAAATAAAGTGTTTTGCCCTGAAAGTCGCTCATTGCAGGTAAATCCCAATGATTTCGTATACTTTGCTCGATTAATCCAAGAAAAGAGTTCTGATTCATTATTGTATGTTTTTGTTATTATACAAACAATTAAGTTTGAGGATTGTTTGTTCGGATTTAATATAAATAAATGTCAAATTCTTGCTTATACTGATAAAATAATTAAATTTGTGCGGACGTAAAGTCAACATGTTACAAATTTAGTAAACTTTGTCATAAATGAAAAACAGCCTCACTGTTTTTGTTTTTTGCTTCACGGTGATTTCTCTCTGGGAACGAAGTGCTACTACTCTTGTTGAAACCCCTTGTTCACCCTGACGGAAATAAATAGAAATTCTAAATTTAAAACAGTTCCTAAATGTACAATAACTATTAAAAGGATGAGAAAGATGCTATTTCTGTACAGATTAATGAGGCAAAGCTACCGCAAAACATATGTAATCGGTTGCTTTATTATCTTTTTGATTACTTCATGTACAAGTTCTCAATCAACTGATCTTGTTGATTTTGTTAACCCTTACCTGGGGAACATCAGCCACCTGTTGGTGCCGACGTACCCCACGGTTCATTTGCCGAACAGCATGTTGCGTGTTTATCCGGAACGCGCGGATTACACGGGTGATTTGCTGAACGGCTTGCCCGTTGCGGTGACCAGCCACCGGGGAAGTTCGGCATTTAACCTGAGCGTCTTCCAAGGGGACGAGCTGGAATTGAAGCCGGTTATTCCCTATAGCTACGACCGTGAAAAAATCACACCCTACGATTATTTTGTCTATCTCGACGAGCAGGAGACCAGCGTATATTACGCCGTTTCCCACCAATCGGGGATCTATGAGCTGACATTCGGACATACCGACCCTGTATACCTGATCCTGAACTCCCGGCGCGGTGAACTTCAATGGGACGGGAAAGCATTTTCGGGTTATCAACAGCTGCAAAACAACACGCGGATATTTGTATATATGGAACCGGACATACAGCCCCAGGGAGCAAATGACAAAGCTGCTTCCGGCCAAAATGCCCACCTTGTTTTGTCGTACCCCTCAAACACAAAGCAGTTGAAACTTCGTTACGGGATTTCGTTTATAGATACAGTTCAGGCAAAGAAGAACCTCTACCGGGAAATGTCCGGATTTGATCCGGCTGGCGTTGCCGATAAAGGGCGTCAAACCTGGAATGAAACCCTCGGTAAAATTAAAGTGGATGGCGGCTCGTATGACGATAAAGTTGTTTTCTACACCTCGTTGTACCGAACCTACGAACGTCCGGTATGTATATCGGAAGACGGACGCTACTTCAGCGCCTTTGATGGGGAAATCCACAACGACAACGGGGCGCCTTTCTATACGGATGACTGGATCTGGGATACCTATCGGGCAACGCATCCGCTTCGTACGATTATCGAAACGGAAATGGAGTCGGATATTCTCAATTCTTTCCTGAAGATGTCCGAACAAATGCCCGAATTCTGGTGGCCCACCTTCCCCGAGATTACGGGCGACAGCCGCCGGATGAACTCCAACCACGGGATAGCCACCGTTATAGACGCTTACCGCAAAGGATTGAAGGGCATTGACCTGGCAAGGATCTACCCGGCCGTTCGCAATGCCGTTATGGAGAAGACGCTGGCTCCTTGGTCCGGCAAACCCTCGGGTGAGTTGGATCGGTTTTATCACGAGAAAGGATATGTTCCTGCTCTTAGGGAAGGGGAGGAAGAAACCATTCCCGAAGTTCACGGTTTTGAATGTCGCCAGCCGGTGGCTGTAACGCTGGGCACCTCCTACGATGAGTGGTGCCTGGCACAAATTGCCCGGGAGTTGGGGAAGGAGGATGATTATGAATACTTCCTGAAGAAATCCTACAATTATCGCCATCTTTTCAATCCCGAGACCGGCTTTTTTCACCCTAAGGACAAGGATGGAAACTTCATCGAACCCTTCGATTATCGTTTTTCAGGAGGGGTGGGTGCACGACAGTATTACGGTGAGAACAACGCATGGGTATACCGTTGGGATGTGCAGCACAACGTAGCCGACCTGATCCACTTAATGGGGGGGCGGGAAAACTTTATACGCAACCTCGATCAAACATTTCGCGAACCTCTTGGGAAAAGCAAATACGACTTTTACAGTCAGTTGCCCGACCATACCGGCAATGTGGGTCAATTCTCGATGGCTAACGAGCCGTCGTTGCATATTCCTTATTTATACAATTATGCAGGACAGCCCTGGAAGACGCAAAAGCGGATTCACATACTCCTGAATCAATGGTTCAGAAACGACCTGATGGGAGTTCCCGGAGATGAAGACGGAGGCGGAATGTCGGCTTTTGTGGTGTTTTCGCAGATGGGGTTTTATCCGGTAACGCCCGGAATTCCGGCATACAATATCGGGAGTCCGTTCTTTGCAAAGACGGTCATTAGCCTTCCTGGGGGTAAAGCCTTCACCGTTATAGCCCGTAATTTTTCCGAAGAGAACAAATACATCCAATCGGCGGAACTCAACGGAATACCCTGGGAAAAACCCTGGTTCAGCCACGACGACCTCAAAAACGGCGGAACCCTGGAACTTATCATGGGCAATAAAGCGAACAAACAATGGGGTAGTGCTTCGCAAGACGCGCCTCCTTCGGAAGGAGAATTAACAGACTAAAAAACAGTAAAAATGAAAGAAGAATTATTTATAACCTTTTTGCTAGTTTCGAGTTTTTTGACTGGACAACAAAAATTATGATTAAAGTATGTCCCGGTAGAGAAAAGGAAATAATTCTAAAAAAATTTACAGACAGATGTTTTAAATGCGTTAAGGGAATTGCAAGTGGCAGTTATTCGTTTGGTCCGGTTGCTGTTTTGCTGATGAATATCACTAGATGGATAGTATTGGACGAAAAGAAACCAGGCCAAGAATGGTGAATACAAACTGGGATAGCATTGTAATAAGCATGAAGTTGTTCATTTTTCAACATCCAACGTTGATTTAGATAGTTCGCATGAAGTAACAGTATTTCTGCCGGATATAAATGGCAGAACAATCCTGGGAGGAGATCCTGACTTCGCCAAACCTGACAGATCATAATACTTTTGAGAATCCTTATAAAGTAAGAGTTATTCTTTTTAACGATACGGTAAAATCAAGGGATGGCCTGAATATAGAACTTCCGGCAAAATCAATCGTAACACTAAAGATTAAATGACAAATCTGCTTTTACTAATTCAAATTAATTTTTTTAACTAATGTATGGCTTTGTTTTTAGAGTAAATAATACCATAGATATCAAATCCTTTTTTTATTGAAATTCTTCAATCAAATGTTATCTACTGACTTAATTGCATATAATTGGGTACCTGGCTGGAGCATACCCTTTACTGTGGCAATTCTCATTCTGATTATTTTTCTATTCCTTTTTCGGGAGAATCTGAACAAAAATAAATAATACTTTGCCTGAGACTGTGTGACAGGAATGAGTCACTTGTCCTCTTTGCTATTTTGCTACTATCAATGCTGCAATGTCAGTCAGGTAGAGCCATGTATCAGATTATAAGGTTGTTTAATGAACAATGGTTGGTATAAATTGTCTATATATGCCTACGGTGGTGTTCTTGTTAAGTTTGATTACTTTTCCGACACTTCACTTATCTTCGGTGTCTTGATGGATAGTAATAGTATAAGAATTAGCGTCTGAGATCCGGTCTGTGTTATTTTTTAGTTGTTCAATCTCCACCTTTAACCGTTCATTCTCCCTGATAACCTTTTCGTATCTATCCAACAGGTTATTATTGTCTTCTGGTGGAACCACTATGGGATTTTTTTCTGTTTTTAGCATCGCTCCTTTCCCCGTAATTAGCCACCTGGTATTAATTGTCTCATCTGAATTGACAAGCCTTTCAATATTATCAAAAGAGGGCTTACTCATTCTGTTCCCAACAATATTATTTAAAGTCGGTTGAAGGATTCCGTATCGTCTCGCCATCTCTGATACGTTCCCTTCAAATTTGGTATTTAATATTTTTCTTAATCTTTCATTTATGTTGCCCATAAATAGTCTATTGATTGAATATATTATTTATAATCAGTATAAATTAATTCAATTAGAGTGTTTTGTCCTTTTTTAATGATAGTTATTAATTCAAATGAATTATATTTGCGTTTGATAATACAATGAAAGCTTCAATGTAATACATAGATACAAGACATAAAGATATGGATAATAAATTAAAAGAAACGGGATTGGTTAAAAAAATTTCCATTCCGGAAACACTTTTGTCTTTGCCAATAGGTAAACCTATGCTAATTCCAACTGCTAAAATCAAGACTTCCTCCATAAGGACGGCAAAGACAAGGCTTGAAAAAGCCCAAAAAGCAAGATTCGAAGTTACTACAGATGGATTGATTAATGAAACAAAAGTAATCCGGTTATCGTAAAAAATTATATAAACCCTACAATTCCATGGAGAATAGGTATGGTCGAACTCTTTGGATCTTGGAATGGGTAGGGGCATGAATGTATTTGCGGATTACAATAAATTGAGAAATAGCATTATGGAATTGATTGGATTTTTTACAAAAGTCTCGCAACCATTTGCGGGATAGGTTGAGGATTTCAATTAAACATAAAGTGTCGATAAAAAAAGTAATAATGGAACAGAAAAACACAAAAACACGACTTTCCCTGATGATGTTCTTTCAATTTTTTATTCAGGGATCATGGTATGTAACCATGGGGACTTATCTGGGGCAGACACTTCATTTTACAGGTGTTCAGATCGGGTTGGCATATAGTACGGCAGCTATAGCAGCCATTATATCCCCTGTGATCGTGGGAATGATAGCCGATCGTTTTTTCTCTGCCAACAAGGTCTTGGCATTCTTAAATATCACGGGTGCCGTATTGTTAGGCTGTTTGACACAAATTGATAATTTTTCATTGTTTTTTCTTGTGTTGCTGCTCTATACGATTTGTTTCATGCCCACTATGTCGCTATGTAATTCCATCTCTTTTGATAACCTGCCTGAACCCTCGAAAGAATTCTCCCGTATCCGTTTGTTCGGATCGTTCGGATGGATTATTGCTGGAATTCTTATCAGTTCGTTGAATCTGGAACCATTGTCTACTCCTTTCCTTATTGCTGCAGGAATCTCTTTTATTGCCGGTTTATATGCTTTTATACTTCCTTTCAAGGCACCGGGAAAACGTGCTGAAAAGGTGACTGTAGGACAGATACTCGGATTTGATGCGTTTAAGCTTACCAAAGACAGATCGTTCTTGGTGCTGCTAGTATTTTCGGCGTTGGCTTGTATTCCCCTTGCTTTCTATGATTCGTTTACCAATCTGTTCATTGTTAACGTAGGTATTAATAACGCCGCTGCGGCCATGAGCATGGGACAGGTTACCGAAGTAATCTTCCTTTTCGCATTTCCGTTGATGTTTCTCAAATTACGGTATAAGGGAAGTATTGTTGCCGCAATTGTGGCATGGGTGTTGATGTACGGATTCTTTGCCCTTGGAGCGCATACCGGACACATCGGTTTCATCTATGGAGTATTACCGCTCCATGGATTCTGTTTTACTTTCTTCTTTGTTTCAGGACAACTTTTTGTGGATGAAAAGGCGCCTTCGTCTCTACGGAATTCGGCACAGGGATTGATTGCTTTTGCCACCTATGGGGTAGGGAAATACCTGGGAACGCTGGTAGCAGGCAATGTGGTGCATCAATATACTGCTGAGCAGGGTATATACAACTGGGTATCAGTCTGGACCGTGCCTTTTGTTATGGCTGTCGTTATCTTGATAGGTTTTGTAGCATTATTCAGGGAAAACAAGAAAAATAATCTTGTATGATGATATATCCATTTTTAACCTATGGATATTTAGATCAATTGATTCTTTTATCCGGAAAAGATATTATAACTGTCTTAGAGAACTTCTTTGTGAAAAATAATTAAATCGTCGGAACATGAATGAAACATCAACTGTAAATGAAATGAAAACAAAATTGAAACAACATTTATCAAAATTTTTGATGTTCCTGTTTCTTGAATTGTGTGCGGTTTCCGTATCGGCACAAAAGAGTGTAAGAGGAACTGTGAGTGATGTAAATGGAGAACCTTTAATCGGTGTGAATGTAGTAGTAAAAAATACTACTACCGGGACTATAACGGATATTGATGGTAAATACTCATTAGAGGTGCCTGAGGAGAGTTCCGTTCTGATTTTTTCATACATCGGATATATTACCTCTGAAGTTACCGTGGGAACACAAACCGTTATAGATCAAATTCTGGCAGAAGAGGCACATATGATCGATGAACTGGTTGTTGTCGGTTACGGTGTCCAGAAGAAAGTAACCGTAACAGGTGCCGTGGCGAGTGTGTCCGGTAACGAACTCAAGGTATCTCCCACTACTAATCTTTCTAATGCCGTGGTGGGACGTATGCCGGGAGTAATCGGTTTCCAGCGTTCGGATGAACCTGGTGGCGGCGGAACAACCCTTCGTATCCGGGGTACGAATACACTTGGATCTAAAGACCCGTTAATTGTTGTCGACGGAGTACCCGGACGTGCGGGAGGATTAAATCGTATTAATCCGAATGAAATTGAATCCATGTCGGTGTTAAAGGATGCTTCGGCGGCTATCTATGGTTCTCGTGCTGCCAATGGGGTTATTTTAATTACCACCAAACGGGGTAAAGAAGGAAAGCCCACAATTACGTATACCGGCAATATGGGATTCTCTCAACCCTCACGTATCCCCGAGTTGGCTAATGCTTTTGAGTATGCGACGATGGTGAATGAAATTGATAAATATTCGGGGCGTGAACCCCGTTATTCCCAGGAGGATCTGAGATTATGGCAGGACGGATCAGACCCATGGGGACATCCCGACACAAACTGGTATAAAGAAACAATTAAGGATGTTTCGCCCATGTATCGCCATGATGTGAGCATAACCGGAGGAAGCGACCGGTACAAGTTTTTCGTCAGTCTGGCTGCTAATGGAGAAGATGGTATCTATAAGAATTCAGCGAATCGCTACGATCAATACAGTACACGTATCAATCTGGATATGAAAGTAAATGATTACTTTGATATATCCTATGGTAACGTAAACCGTTTACAAGTAACCAATTATCCGGCACGTGGGGCGACAGATATCTTCAGTTCCATGGTGCGTAGTAAACCTATCTTGCCCGCTTATTGGCCAACCGGAGAACCAGGGCCGGATATTGAATACGGAGATAATCCGGTGGTGCGTGCCACTCCGGCAACCGGGAAAGACCTTCACAAAGCATATTATATCCAGAATACACTGAGGGCGACACTTAAAATCCCTGGAGTTGAGGGATTGTCGCTTATAGGAACTGTGTCATATGACCAACATTTCAATAACCGGCGTCGTTTTGAAACTCCGTTTACCCTTTATACTTGGGATGGTAACCCTGAACACAAGTTGACCCCCTCGTTAAAAGGGGTTTCCCAACCGGTGTTAGAGGAGAGAAGGGATGAGCAGACAGACTGGATGACCAATTTGGTAGTCAACTACGACCGTTCTATTGGAAACCATAACTTTGGCGCTACCCTTGGTGTTGAAGCGCAGAGTAACGAATGGCGCAGGGTAAGGGCAACCCGTAAATATTTTATTTCAGATGCACTGGATGAAATAAATAATGGTTCGGTAACCGATATGGAAACAGAAGGCTATTCCTGGAAAGAAAGCCGTGTCAACTACTTTGGACGTGTGAACTATAACTATCTCGAAAAGTACCTGTTTGAATTTGTGTACCGTTACGACGGATCGTATCGTTTCCCGAAAGACAAACGGTATGGTTTCTTCCCGGGGGTATCTGCCGCATGGCGTGCATCCGAAGAAGATTTCTGGAAGGAAAACCTCAGTTTCATCAACTATTTTAAGCTGCGTAGTTCTGTCTCCCAAACCGGTAGTGATTATCTGTTAGATCCTGACGGAAATCTCGATAGAAGTATTCAATACCTGAATACCTACGGTTTCGGTACTGAATATATGTTTGGAACAACATTCCAGAAGACATTATATCCGACGCGTACTCCCAACCCCAATATTACCTGGGAAGTAGGGACTACGTATGACCTTGGTCTCGAATTTAAGTTTCTGGATAACAGATTAAGCTTGGAGACCGACCTTTTCCACCATAAGCGTACCAATATGTTGATTTACAGAAACGCTTCATTACCCCAGATTTCGGGTATTACGCTCCCAAGAGAAAATATCGGTGAAATGCAGAACAGAGGCATAGAAGGATTAATTTCCTGGGTAGACAGGGCTGGTAAAGTGGAATATGATGTTTCGTTCAATATGACGTATGCAAAAAATAAACTGTTATTCTGGGATGAAACCCCCGGTATACCCGATTATCAGAAAAGGACCGGAATGCCGGTAAATACCGAGTTGTGGTATATTGCCGACGGTGTATTCAATACACAGGAAGAACTGGACAGCTATCCGCATTGGGCCAATGCACGTACTGGAGATATTAAATTTGTAGACGTAAATGGTGATAAGAAAATTGATGCGAATGACCGCGTCCGTTCCGACAAAAACTCGGAGCCACGTTTTGTATTCGGTCTCACTACCGGTCTCAGTTGGAATAACTTCGATTTGAGGGCATTATTCCAGGGCGCAACAGGAGGTATTACCTATATTTGGCGTGAAAGAGCCGGTGAAGCCGGGAACTACTATAAGTTCATGTATAAAAACCGTTGGACAGAAGAAAACCCCATGGTGGAACATCCGCGTGCTTATAACCGCGAGAATGAATATTGGGCGAAGCAGGGTACAGACCAGAAGAATACCTACTATCAGTTCAAAACCGATTATCTGCGTCTGAAAAATATGGAAATAGGATATACGTTTAATTCAACGCCTCTCCGCAGTGCAGGAATCCAGGATTTGCGTGTATATGTAAATGGTACAAATATATTTACGATAGATAATGTCAAAGTACAAGATCCGGAAGCCAATGATACCGGTCGGGAATATCCACAACGTCGTATATGGAACGCCGGTGTATCTATAACATTTTAAAAATAAGAGATTATGAGAAATATAAAACAAATAGTAACCATTATCGTTTTGGGATTTGCCGTTGTCCTCAATTCTTGTTCGGACTTTATGGATATCGTACCTTCTACTTCTTATACAGAGCAGATGGTTTTTACCGATGCTGCTTTGACGCAAGCTTTTGTAAATGATCTATACAATAACATACACCCGGGTGCTCAAGAACATTCTTTGGACGGATTGACCGACGATGCTTATTTTACCCATAACTACGGGCAAAAAGATATTGTTGAAGCTGTTTCTATTTCACAAAGCAATCTTCAATGGTATGACAATAATAATAATCCTTTTAAATGGCAAAACAGGTATAGGGGTATCCGCTATGCCAATATTATCATCAATAACATTGACAATGTGCCGGAAAAGGTTGGCTTTAACCTGGATCGTATGAAAGGTGAAGCCTATTATATGCGTGCACATATGTATCACGAACTTGTACGCGGTTTTGGGGGAGTACCTATCGTTACGGAAGATTTTTCACTGGCAGAAGTAGAAGAAATGAAGAAGCCTCGTAATACCATGCGCGAGTGTCTTGAATTTATTGTGAGCGACCTGGAAAAGGCTGAAGAATATCTTCCGGCAACTGTTGGCTCGAACGAATGGGGCCGTGTAACCAAGTTTGTGGCAACCGGTTTAAAAGCCCGTATTTTATTGCATGTTGCCAGTCCTCTCTATGCAGACCGCACGATAAATACTTTAGCTGTTAACCAATTCGACGGTGATCGTATGGCTACTTATCGTGCCGCCAGGGATGCTGCAATTAAAGTGATCGAGGATGGTCCATTTGAGTTGATTGATTGTAGAGGAGGTGTCAATACTGAAAGGGCTGAGAAATTCAAAGCTATTATGACGGATATTCGAAACAGTGAGCAAATGTTTGTCCGTAATTACCACACTTCTATTGGTGCTGCGAATAATATGGGATTATGGCATGGGCCGAATGGTTATCATAACTGGGCCGGAACTACGCCAACACAGGATCTGGTAATGGCGTTTGAATTCGAGGATGGAACTATGCCGGAAGGGATGACCAAACCCGGAGAATTCCAGAAAGGAAATCCCTATAATGGTCGTGAACCTCGCTTTTATGCCACTGTAGCTACCGATGGAAATACGTGGGGACGTCCGCGTCCGGCTGATGCGGCCACATTAGACCCGACACCTATGGGAACCCTACAGGCCGGGAAATATGAAGTGACAAACGGAGACGTGGAAATTGAATACCGCGATGGAGTAGTGCGCCGCTCAATGTGGGGTGTGGATACCCGCCAGGGACCTATTGAGGACTGGAACGGGTCATGGACAGGTTATTATGAAAAGAAACTTATCGATACTTCCGTTGATGCTCAGTATTTTAGACAAACCGTGCCACATGTCTATATGCGGTTAGCCGAGATGTACCTGATTGCTGCGGAAGCGAGTATTGAATTGAATGAATTGGAGGAAGCGGCAAAGTGGCTGGATATCTTGCGCGGGCGTATTGAGTTGAAAGATACCAGATCGACTCTGACTATCCGTGGAAAACAATTTTCTCAAGCTGACATGCGTGATTTTCTGCGTCAGCAACGTCGTGCAGAATTCGCCTATGAGCAACACCGTTATTTTGATGTTCGCCGTTGGATGATCGCTCCGGAAGCAGGAAATAAACCATTGACAGGAATTATCGTGGAGGGTATTTTAAAACCGGGTAAGTCATCAATGAAGCCTTATATTCACAATGAAGAGATTTACGACTATTATTATTATGTAAATGATCTCTCCAGTCGTGAAAACAGGAGATGGCTGGATAAGATGTATTTTGCTCCAATCCATCAGGATGAAATTCGTCGTAATCCAAACTTGGTTCAAAATCCTGGAATGGAATAATTATTTTATCTGCCCTATCCTATGGTGAGTTGATCTGTCCTATCATTGACTTATCACAGGGTAGGGCAAATTTCCGGATTTTTCCGATTGACTATATTTATTTTGTCCGTTCGATAAAAAGATGTAGATTTGGATTTATTTTTCACCAATTATTAGTTAATATCATTTTTTATGAAAAAAAAACTTAAAATGGGTATGGTTGGTGGCGGAAGTGATGCTTTTATAGGGGC
>ENA-UOOR01002512-UOOR01002512.1-fermentation-metagenome-genome-assembly--contig:-NODE-2512-length-18364-cov-2.712437_pt1 | contig 18364 bp, 25 predicted proteins | sample MGYA00245780_ERZ724029 | MGnify/ENA primary metagenome ERZ724029 (study PRJEB28704, sample SAMN03018315) | fermentation metagenome | biome: anthropogenic terrestrial biome; feature: soil; material... | reverse complement strand
ATCATGTGGAATAGAATAAAAAAATTTTGAAATATCAATTTTTATAATCCATCCATTATCAGGCATCTTGTTTTCTTGGTTCTGCCATTTCTGAAGTCGCATATTGTGCTGTACTTTATCAACAGCCTTATGTGTACCACGCCCATCTAAACATGCGTATGTACTTTTTACATATACTGGTCCATAGATTTCCTTTAATACCATGTGCACACTATGTTGAACTATTTTGTCTCGAATACATGGAGCATTTATAATCCTTTCTTTTGGTTTATTAATTGTAAATCTAATGTAGTTACTAGGTTTATAAGTTTGATTTTTAAGTTCACGCCAAAGGTTTACAAGATTTCGTTCACGAGCCATGTCAAATATAATTGAATCTTTATTGTACTTTCGTTTACCTTTTTGTGCCTTCTTGTAACTTTGTTTAAGTAAATTGTAGTCACAAACTTTATCATATAAAGGATAATTCGACATAATGGCATTCCTTTCTATTTAGATTAGACTTGGCATTATGCCATTGTTCATGTGTTTACACTACTTCTCGTAGTGAAGGATTAACTCTCCCCTGAAGTTCAAACTTAAGTCCGACTGAACTTAAGGGTCATGTCAATGAAACCGTAGTCGCATTGATCTAAAATCTTACAGGGCGGGGCGCCACCCAACGTTATTGTTAGTATTATTACTATTGTTGTTATTGATATAGCGGGCGGACGAGTACCCACGGATAACACGATAGGAAGCCCATACAGAATTAACCCTATATTAAATTATTTAACTGCTGCTTTCATTAAGCCTCCAGTTATTCTTCCCAATTCACTTACTCTCTCTTGGAGCTGTAAGCATTTTCTTTCTGTTATATACTTTTGTTCTCTAGATATAGAAAATAGCACTAGTAAAAGTTTTAGATCTGCATCTACCTGATGAAAGTAGTGCATTCTATCTCTTTTTATATTATTAGCAAGCATAACGTTTCTAATAACTCTATAAAAAGCCTGCTTAATTTCCTGACAAAGTGCAAATTTCTCTGATTTAGGAAACTTCTGCAGCACTGGATATACCTCTTTATTAAGAAGTGCTTCTGTTTTCTTTTGTAAAATTAATGGTTCCACTTATTGTCACCCTTCAATTATATTTTAACTGATTAATTTTAGCATACATGGTTATTTAAAATTATAATTTTGTTAGAAAATAACCCTTTTAGATATAAACCTTGCCACCGCCATACATACCTTGAAGTAAGTTAACATCATTGTTACTCTCTATTTTATCTACAAAAACATGTTTCATGTTAGAAGTGTTCAGTAAGTTTTGCATTGCTAACTGAAAAACTAAATCTGTTGTATCCGCCTGTATACTAGAAAGTTCTCTTTTTATATCTTCTTCAATCTTCTTATTAAGTGCCACATCATTATTAACAAGTATATTAAATATAGCGTTGAATGTATCTGCATGACACGGATCAGTAATCTCTAGCTTTCTTACTTCACCATTAAATTTAGCATTACTGGTATCAAAGTTTTCCATAGAACTCACTCCCTTCTACTTAAAATTCTTCAGTACATTCAATCGATATTTTACTATCTGAATCCATTTGTTTTGGAGTAAAATTCTTAATAAGAACTAAATCGCCCTCTTCGTCATATAGGCCAACAGCACTTATCTTTTGATTAAGCACTCCAGTTTCTCCTGGCATTAATTCAGCAGTAAAAATAACACTTAATCCATCTTGACTAAGTGTTGAGGTTTTAATCTTATTTTTTATTATCTCTCCAGCAACCTGCGTAGCAACTGAACTGGGTTTAATTACATCTCCATTTATATCGACCCCACCAGTTCCCCAGCCGGCCATTACTAACTTTGGTACTGGCGAACCACAATAATGTGCCTTAGCGAGCTTTTGCCTTGCCTTATTTGTTGTTATACTTGTTATAATTCCTGCCATATCCTGTCCTCCTATATATTTTGTAGTAAAATATTTTTATTACTTAAGTCTATCTCACCATTTAATTTATATTTACCATTTAAAGCTTTAAATCTATAAATTTCACCACTGCCTTTTATAGTTGTACTATTTCTAATTAATGCTGATACAAAACTATTTATAGTAGCATTAATAGTATTATTTACTGCTAGGTGAGAAAATGCTTTTTCAGTTATAAAGTAAAAAGTCTTTTTTATTCCATCTGGTCTAATAGCTCCACTTAAGTAATATTCTCCATTTAAGTCAGCTAACCCATTTAATAATAAATGCGTTGGAATATTATAAGCACTGTTATGAAAGCATATAGTAGTATTTATATCTGCAGTTACGCTTATTGTATAACACACTATATACTCTAAAAAATACCTAATTACATAGGCTAAATGAGCCGGTTTAATATCTTCAATAACTTCTTTTAATTGCTGCATATTAAAGTTAAATTCTCCATTTAAATTTATTCTAAATACATATTGTTTTGGTATATTTTCAACATAGCTATCTTTAACAAAGTTTTTAACTATATTTTCAACTTTTGTTATTGTAATAGGGCTTACTTGTGCAAGTTTAGCAATTACTTTAGCTCGTCTAACCTCTATAGTCTTGCCTTTATTATTTATTCCACATAAATCCTCCCATATGTCTATTGCCCATGTACATGTCTGAGGGAATAACTGTCTTTGTAAGTCATCAGTGTCAATATCTAACCTATTCAATGCATTACTTATAGAAACTATAATTTGATTAAACACTTCATCATCAAATAAAAATTCTGGTAAAGACTCTCTTATATATCCATAACTATTCATAGATTATTTCCCCTAATATTATTTTTTCTTCATCTGAGGTTATAACATTCTCTACTTTGCCATTTAATTTTATTCCTTTAAAGTCAGTAACCCCTTCTGTATTGGTGATTATAGCTTCACATTCCTTTAATTTTACGGCTGCACCTGGTTTAATTTCTTGTAGATATTTTTTTATATTATTTTCTATAATGACCTTAGTACTTTCCAATGAATCTGTTTCAAGGCCTGTTATTGTTATATTTAGAACTTTGTTTGTCACAGTAACAATTGTAACTGTAGCTCCTATAGGAGCTTTACCTTCACCTTTCCCATCAGTAGGATCTATATATGTTTTTACATTTTGAATTATCTTATTATCTAATGCGGTTCCATTGTCTCCATAAATAATTATCTTTACGGTACCGGGACCATCCCAGAGTGGAATTGGTTTAACTCCCTTTACTCCATCTATATCTTTAGCCCATCTTTCATAATCACTTTTATTCCCGCTACTAGGTGGATTTTGAACTCTTTGTAATATCCTTTCTCTATATTCATCATTTGTTTCAACATTACTACCACCCTGAATTTCTTCTTCATTTGTTACACTTGTTACACCTGGAATAGTAACAGGTATTTCCACTATATTGTTTATAGGCACATTATACTTAGTACCTATATCTATGGCCAATATATCAATACTAGCTTTTCCATTTACTATAACGCCATCTTCCATTGTTATATATTGCAATCCTGTCTTTGTTTGTACTAAACTGTTTTTTTTAATATAAGCAGTATTCGCACCTATAAATGTAACCTTACCACTAGCTTTCTTTCCTTTATTTTTTGGTATTCCTCTTGATTCTCCTAACAGTTCCAACCATTCATCATAACTTGTTTGAACAAAAACTAAGTTTAGAATTTCATTTAGTTTCATTCTATTTTGGAATATCTGTTGCGATGTTGGGGAAAGTGCATCATGTATAAAAGAACCCTCCGACTTATCTATATCATCAAATATATCATTTTTCATTTTCTCACATATTTCTAAATCAGATTCTTCTGTATATCTATTAAACACATATATTCACCTCCCCATAAACAGTTTCTACTGTGAAATCAATATCTAGTTTAGCTCCTTCAATTGTAATATTTAAATTATATATGTCTTTTAAATAAGGATTAATTAAAAGAGCCTCTTTTATATACCGTTCAACCTCTAGCTTTAATGCTGCATTGCTTAGTCCTTTCCCTATGAGTGAATCTAATTCATGTCCATAATTCCAGCTATAGGCCAAGTGTCTATATCTTTCAGTTTTTAATGCCTTCCATATCCATACTTTAAGAGCTTCATTTCCTTCAACTACCTTAAACTTACCATTCTCTAAAATAAATTTGTTTTTATCAAAATCCCATGCATATTCCTTACATAATGGTAATTCTTCACCTTCTTGTATTGTCTCTTGTATGGCCTTATCTAGTATTTCAGTATCATTAGGTAGAACACTCACATTCTCACCACCTTAGACAAAATAATATATGTTTGCCTATTTTCCATTGCTAGTAGGGCAACAATATCACCTGAGTTTAGTTTGCCTTTCCAATACTCATCTACAAATAAATTATCGCCGTCTATTTGTAGATCTTCTACTTTTACTATAGTACTTGTAACCATTGTGCCTAATTGAATAGCAGGAGGATTATTATCCGATCCTCTCTTTTTTATTATGTTTATTAGTTCAACATATGGGTCTTTCATATGCTAATCCTCCTTTGAATCCATTTCATTTTTATAACTTAAGTCTAAAGTCATAGTATATTTGTTGCTTCCCATTTCCCAAATATGAGTATCTCCATCTATATACAATAGACCATTTTGTAAGCTATCTATATAAAATATCTTAGTTTTTATAGCATACCCTGTTCTACATTCCCAATTGCCTAAAGCCTCTATGCTACATTCCTGATCAGCACCATGCAACATGTTTCCTGCAACCTGAGTAGGGTTTTTATCCTCTTCTTTTTGATATGTCTTTTGAATTATTCCATAGTATTCAAAAAGACTAGAATTTTCTACCTTGCTTAGATAATTACCCTTATCATCATAAATTTTAACCCTTCCAACCATGTTTTCCATGGTATCTTTATAACTTGTATTAATAACATTCCCGACATCATTATCCTTTTGGAATGCATTTATACATGTCAATTCATAGTCAACTACAGTAGCTCCTTTTTCGATAATTGAAACTTTAGTACCATCACATACTGGAATATACTGTTTCCCATTCTGCTTAGATACCTGAGTAAGTACTTCCATTATTGCCTCATATGCTGTTTTATCCTGTATAAGCCTATTAATTCTTATTCCTGTTTCCACATTGTAAGCCCAATTCAGTTATAATTTTTTTTACTGCATCCTCTGCTAGTATATTCTTAAAATTAAAAGTCACAGAGCTTTTAAGGAGATAAATCAAATAATCATAAGCCATAATAACCAATTCCTGATGGGAATTTAGTTCTCTTTCCCAAACAATGCCTTTAAATATCTCCTTTCCATCTAGTACAATCCATATCTTTGAGCCTACTCCTATTTGAACATTTTCATGATTTCGGTCAAAAATGCTATAAAAAAAAGTCGCCTCGAGTTTACGAGCAACTTCATCTTTACTGCCACTTATAATTATTGTTTTAAGTAAATTTGTAGCATTTTCTTTCCAGTATCCATTTTGATTTTTATACATTATCCAAGACTCTATCATAAAGTTAACACCTGCCCAGGATAAATTAGGTTAGGATTTTTTATATTATTTCTACTTGCTATATCTTTATATTTCATACCATTACCATAGTACTTCTTTGCTATATTCCAAAGGCAATCTCCTTTTTTTACTGTATACCTTGTACCTGCAGAAGGCTTTTTAGTTGCAGGTCTTGGTTTCTGTGCTACATTATTTGATTTTGATGTGTTAACGGACTTAGCCACAACTTTTCTATATTCTTTAAAGTTTAAAGTAAAATAAACATCTCCAGTACCATCCCTCTCACCATATTGAAAATCCTCTATATAAAAAATTTGATTTACATTACTTTCAGTTATAAGTACTCTTACTTGCCCTAACTTCCTAAACCTTTCTATTAAAGCAACACATTCGTATGGTTTGGGGAAATTTGTATACTGACAAAAGTCATATACTTGAGCAGGAAAAAATGATGATAAAGAAATAGTAGCAAGCCCTGACTTACCTAATAAATTAACCTCGCCAACGTTCTCTACTACTATAGTTTCATTCATATTTCCAACACTAACCTCGAATTCTGAAGGTGGCACTGGGAGTTGTAGCTTGTCTTTATTTTGTAAAAGCCAAAATTCCATAAAGTACACCTCCTACTATGCCATATTAAAGCTAGTCTTTTTTAGTTTTCTTACAAGAGCATCAACTATTTTATCAATGTCAGATTCTTCTCTTACAACTATAGTATCAGCTAATTTTGCAATAGTAATGCCTCCAAAACCTTCTTTAAGGCTTCTATTTTCTTGAGCTGTAAGAACTCTTTCACCTTCATGCAGTTCTGCTAGATATCCATTGTAAGGCACATTTGACATTCCTGTGGCATGACTTCCATCAAGCTTACCTTTAACCCAACCAGCACCTTTTTGAACCAACTCAATAGTTCCTTTAATAGGATGCTGGAAGAATTCTCTTAGTTCATTCCATTTTTTCTTAATTGCCTCAGCAAATTCACTACATTTTTGTTTAACATTTTCAAAAGTTTCTTTGATACTCTCTATTTTAGGTTTGATAAAGTCTATTACTGCCCTTGTTTTATCCTGAATGCCACCCCAATTGTGTTTCCACGCCTGATAAAGTAATATACAAGCTCCTATTATAACTGCTATGATTGCCACAATCGGATTAGCTGCTAAGAATGCAAAAACTCTCCCTGCAGTCTTAATTATTCCCATACCAACTGTTCTAAAAATTTTAAGGACAGACATTAATCCCTTTCCTATTCCTTTTCCTGCTATACTAATAATTTTTAAAACAGTCTTAAAAGCAACAGTAGCCCCTCTACCTATTCCTTTAAAAACAGTGCCGAAACCTTTACCTATTGTTTTAAGCACAGTTAAAGTTCCTTTTAATCCTTTTGTAATTCCCTTTCCTGTAAACTTGCCAATACTTTTAAGAACATTTAATGTACCTTTTAAACCTTTCCCAATTCCTTTCCCTGTAAATTTGCCTATACTTTTAAATACGCTACCAATTCCCTTTAAATTATTCTTAGATGCTCCCTTTAGAAAACCTAATGCTGTTTTTAATTCTAAAAGTTCCTGCTTTAGTTTTCTTATATTTTTAGGTACATGTAATATAGTTTTCATAATTCCTGGGCCAAATTTTAAGCCTGCCAATATTCCTAGTGCTGCTTTAGGATTTTTACCTGCAAAATTTAAAAGAGGTTTGACTAGTTTATATGCTTCACCTGCTAATTTCCCTACTGTTTTTAACACATCTCCTATACCTTTTAAGGTATTTTTAACATTATTAAAGCCTTTTTCTATCTTTTCAGGATGTTTTTCTAAATCATCAAACCATTTTAAAAGTTTTTGACCTTGAGAATTTGCAAAATTTTCTACTTGTTTTTTTATAGCTCCAAATGCCTTAGATTGAGAAAAGCTTTCAAACCTTTTATTTACTTGTGCTAAAACCTTATTTATTGGAGGAAGAAATGCTTTACCAATATCTGCTCCCATACTTTGCATCAAACCTGTCGTTGTTGACCATTGTCCTAACATAGTTTCAGAAAGTGCGTCAGCTCCACCAGCATAATATGGATTTAATTTGTTTTTTACAATGCTATTATAAGCAGTGTTAAATTGATCATCAGTAAGGTTAGACATTTTCGTTTTCGTTGCAGCTCCTGAATCTTTAACGAAATCATCAGCATGAAAAGTAAATCCGAATTCCTTCATTCTTTCAGCTTCACCTTGCTTTAGATCCGCAAGAGCTTCCATTGCATCCATAACAGTTTTTCCTGGATTAAGTGCTGCCATGTTTTCAGCAAGCTTTACAAGTTCCATACCACCTTTTGTATCGCCTTGCATTATATTAACAGCCCTACGTCCCGCAGATATAACCTCATTGGTACTAAATGGCGTTACATTGGCATTGTGTCTTAGCTGTGCAATATAATCTTGTGTGGCTTTTTCAGCATCAAATCCTTTTTTACCCTTGTTTTGATATCCTATAAAATGTTCCATAGCGACTTCTTCTTGTTCTAACCTTGCACCAGCCCCTATTGTTGCATCAAACCCAGCTTTAGCAGTAGCTCCAAAAACAATTCCTGCGGCTAAATTTTTAAGATTGAATATACTATTTTTTATACCAGATATTACTTCCTTAGTTTTATCTATTGCTTTTAACACAACTCTATGAGGCCTTCCAGTTAAATTCCCTAAAGTGCTAAGTATATTCCTAAATGTCTGTCTGGTCATATCCCTTGCTGCAATTGTTATAGGTTTATTTTGATGTAGTCTTCTTAAGTTGTCTCTAACTTCTATTGTACTTCGCATGGCTTGGGTATTATCTACTCTAATTTTAGCTTCTACTCGAGTTTTTGCTGCATGTTCCATAGTTTCTCTAGCACGCTGTACAGATTGTTTGAAATCATTTGTCTGACTTATAATTTGTTGCATAGAAGCCATGTAGTTATTAGTATTAAACTCAATACGAGCACCAAGTCTTTCTTCATCAGCTATATGTCTCACCTCCTTTTTATAGGAATAAAAAAGACATCTTTAAAAGATGTCTTTACTCATATTTCTGATCTAATATTATATAAATAAAGCTTACATTTTCACCCAATGCATTTATGGTAAAATTATAAACCCCATATTTATTTCTCCACTCTGTTTTTAAACTATTTTCAAAATCGCATTGAACAGGTGATATCCCTAAACTTTTCAATATATTTTCGTTTTCTTCCGGATAACTAATTTTATCTTTAGGAGTAATTGTTATTCTAGCTGCAACCTTATCTATAAATAGTACTTCTATTTCATAATTGTTTTTTTCATAAATATTAGCAAAGCATTTTATGGTCTCACTAGAATTCTTAGGATGCCAACTAGTCTCTTCTTTTTCTTTTGGTTGTCCTAGTAAAGAATTAATATCTTCCTCACCTTTGTTTTTAACTTCTTCAATTTTAAACAAAGATTTAATATCTTCTTTTTTAACTTCTTGTTTAACACTAGTTTCAGTATCTATTTTTTCTTCTTTTTTAACTTCTTGTTCCTGATTGACCTTATCATTGTTTTTTACAACTTCCGTTTTCTTTTCACAAGCTGCTAAAGACATAGCTATAATAACACCAAGCATTACTATAAATATTTTTTTCATAACATCAACCTCCTAGTGTCATTATACTACATCCACGCTAAATATTGGCACCTTTTCTCTCTCCAATATTAATTCCTTGCGAGTTCTTTCCTCTATCTCTTTTTCAACGAAAGCTCTTAATACTAATTTGTCACCTGGTTCCAAATTCCAGTATTCTGATGGTTTGTTTAACCTTTTAGTTTTAAAAAGGTAATACATGGTGTTTACTTCACCATCAGAATTTATTAGTTTTTTATTTCCTCAACCGCCTTTTTACCAAAACCACACAACTCGTTTATATGGTTATACAAAGTTGCAATTTCTCCTGGTTTACCTGAAAACATTATTTGAACCAATTCTATAGGAGTGCGTGCTTTAAAATGTTCCATAAGTTCTTTAGATTTTAAGCTTGGCTCTTTAACCCCTTCTATAACAGTTAGTAATTGTATTTTATTATAATCTATATCGCTAATAGCATCTTCATCTACAGTTACCCCAGCCTCTTGAATTTCATTATATTTTTCAATTCCTATTGCCTGGATTGTAAATATAACATCCTCTCCAAATGCCTCTGATAAGCTTTGTATTTTAACCTCTTTTGTAGGTATTTTGACCTTACTTGTATCTGATTTTAATAATAAATCCATAACATTATTAGCCATTAATATTCCTCCTTAAAAGTAAAATCAGCCATAATCTTCTATGGCTGTATCCAATCATAAATTTCATACTCTGAGAATGTAAAAGGTATACTTTCTTCAAGTATCTTTTTAGCTTCCCAATTTACTAAGTCAAATTCATCAAAGGTTGCATCTTTTATTGCTACACGCTCTGCACCAACCACATCAGGATCATCTAGCTTACTTACAATAGTGCAAACTACACTCTTGCCTTCCTTTAATTTATTAGCTAGTTTTAAAAGCATCCTAGAGTTAGTTTTATTTAATTTTAAAGTTCCACTACCTTCAAAGCCTACAACCTTATATTTTTTACCCATAACTTTGCACATTTTAACTTCTTCTTTTATAAGTTTAACTTTAGCCTGCAAGCCTGTTGCATTGTCTAAGTAGTCTCCATCTAACCAGCACTCACCTTGAGTACCAGATATAGTTTTTTGTGCATCATATGCCATCTAGTACACCTCCTAAATAGTTACATTGATATTGAAGTCTTCCATTGCATCTGTCCATTTTAAATTAGAAGCTATAAACACTTTATCTTTTGTATTAGCTTCTTTTAAATCCTGGTCTTTCATGTTCTCAACATCTTCTCCAATAGATTCCAAATAAATTTTCTGTGCTGCTACGTCTATAAAAACTTTATTATACTCAGTTAAAGAATTATCTAGTAATCCTTCAAGCGCTAACTGGTCATTATATGCCTGTATAGCTGTTATAAGCAATATTTTATTATCATAGGTGTTTGCATATTTGCCAAGATAATAATCGCTTACTGTACGCTTTACATCATCATGCCACATATCATTCTTGTCCACTATTAATATTTTTCTAAAGTCCTCACCTTTATCCTTAGTAGTAGTAACTAAGGAGTTTATAGCTCTTGCAATCTTACACTTTTCACCATCATTAATTAAAATTAATTTGCCTTCGTTTATTGCTTTATCTGATTCTTCTTTAGTTAAATGAGGTACATCATCAACTTCTGGAAGAACCGTATAAGTAGCACTCATGTTAAGAGGACATCCTGCCAAAATGCCTGCTATTCTAGAACAGTATTGAGTTGCTGAATATGTTTTTTCACCAACTATAATATTATCTGTATCAAGATTAATAACTCCTTCATGATCTGCTGTAGTGTGTGGTAATACAACTTTAATTTTCACATCTTTTGTATCTCTAAGTCCTTTTGCCCAAGTGGCTATAATATTTGCTGCTTCTTTTTCTATGAACGGTATTGCTAAATAATTGAATCTAGTTACTTCTAAGTATTTTAAAGCTTCATCATAATTAGTAGCCTCTGGTTGTATCGCATAAACTATTACTTTTTTAGGCGGATTAACTCCTCCTCGGAGCGCCAACTCTATCTGTTCTTTATTTTCTATAGTAAATCCTGTTGGAATATCTGGTATAGTACTTATGTTTATAGGATTATTTACTGGACCTGTTTCCTTTAATATAAGAGCTACAATTCCTCTTTGCCCTCTCTGCATAGCAGTACTAGCTTTGGTTTTAAAAGTTATATTTACATTAGGTAATCCTAACATTCTCTACACTCCTTTCTTTTATAAGATGATATCTTTCATTACATTAGAGTTCTCAATATCTTTTTCAATTAGTTCATAGTAGTTAATAGGTACCTGGAAGTGTAGTATCGTGCCAATTCCATCATTAATTATTTGAGATTGAGCATTGTCTAATTTGATATTTCTATCTTTAATGGCAATATGACTTTTAAACATATCTTCCAAATCATCTGTCATATTTAACACTTCTTCAGTAGAATTTACTTCCTTGGGAAAGTACTGAATATCAACTAATAAGAACCTAGACTTAACATTCTTGCTTTCTCTTGTTGAACTACCAGGAATTAATTGCACAAAAAAAGCAGGTGATTCAAAACCCTGCTGTATCTTTTCATCATATATATTTATTCCAGGATACTTCTCACTTAATTTTAAGGTAAATGCATCCCTTATATCGTTATACTTAATCATATACTATTCTCCTAACACTCTATTAATCCAACGCTTTAATTCACCTGGCAATTGAGCATTTAATTCTTCTACACTTATTTTCAACATATGCACTCCAGGAACATAAGCTATAACTCCTTTTGCTTTATAGTGTTTAGGATTACTAGTTACTCCTAGCCTTGTTCTATGTCCAAATTCCACATGAGGTGCATATTCAGTATTATTGAAAACTTCTATATACCAGCCATTGTCTCCCCTTACCATATCACCTATTTCCCAATTTCTTCTCAACTCTCCTGTATCACCTACTGGAGTTCTTTGTTTAACTTTTCTTAGTAACTTATTTGCCAATTTTAATATTTCAGTTTCAATTCCCTCTGGAAACTCTACTTTTATTCTTTCTAATTTAGCTATCCATTCATCTAAACCATCAATTTCAAACATTTAGTTTCTATCCTTTCTTGTTAAAGGTACCTCTAAATGACTTGAATAAGGAAATGGCTCTCCAGCTATATAATTTTTTTTCAGTCCACTTTCAAATGTTACCTGAACATCATCACCTGCAGCAATATTTGTGTCTGGTCTACAAAACATAACAACTGTATATTTTATATTAGCTACTGTTTCAGTTTCGCCTAGTATTTGAGGTTCTTTTTTAGAAATAGCACATTTAACACTTTCTGCCTTTATCCCATTTTTAAAAGCTATAGCTCCATTAGGTTTTGTATATGGTATTTGACCGCTTATTGTAGCTTTATCAAAGTAAGTTAATTCAAGGAGTGCTGCTTCATCCATACTACCAAGCCACCTTCCTAAAACTATTTAATTCTTTCATGTCTAAATTGCTAAAATTTAATAGTGTTTTTTCATCTTTCTCAGACATGGTAGCAAATTCAATTTTAGTATCTCCCCTCTGAATTGACTTAACTTCCCTGCTACTGTTATCACTGCTTGTTGATTGTAGCTTATACTGCATTATGGAAATAACTTTATCCTCTACAAAACCTTGAAGCTCTATAGGTAATTCTTTTAAATTACAATAATTAAGCACCTTTTGAGTAACTTTACTTATATAACGATTAATAAGTTTATCCTTAGAGTTATCTATTATCTCTAAAACATCTTTTATATTTTCAAGCATATTAACACCTCTCTAGTTAAGCAGGCGATAAAGCTCCTACTTAACTTTAGCAATGTAAATTTGGTCAGCATAAGGGAAACTTGGTAGTGCAGTCGCTACTGCTTTAGTCCATCTAGCAACAGGATCCTTTGTTGAATAAATTTCAGCTATGATGTTTCCAAAGCTTTCAATCTTAACATCACCTTTGCCCCTTAACTCTATTTCCTCAGCAGTTAAGCCATAAATAGTGTCTCCTAAAACTCCGTCTGGAAGTAATACAAATTTACCATCTTCAAAGTATCTTTTAGCTGTATACTTTCCATCAGCACCCTGTGTTCTGTACTGGGCATCATATGTTGCTATAGTTGGTAGTCCCATGGAAGATAGCAATTGATTTAACATATCTTTTGTTATAATCCTATCTGAATTAACTCCTAGTATAGCCTTTCTTATTGCGGTATTTGTTAAAAGTACATTTAGTACTGATTTAGAAGTTAAAGCTCTTGTAGGAGTAAATCCTGTATTTTGTACAACCTTATCTGTCCAATTATAAATATCATCTAGTATTTTTACATCTGCAGCAGTCCAATCTGTTGTACTTTGTTGCGCCTTTGGAGTTCCATAATCTATAGAGGTTTTAACTCCATTTTCATTTATAGAAAGTTTACCTGTACATATAGCTTCCATTCTCATAGCTTCAACTCTAGTTCTTACGCTATTAACCATATTATCTACATCATTGTAAATTTGATTAATAGCCTGAGTTTCTTCTTGAGTACTTCTTGGAGAACTTAATTGTATTATTAATTTTTCATCCATTTTTATTTTTCTTTTGATTAATGCAAGCTCTTCTACACTGTAAGAAGCTCCATCTCTTGAACCAATTTCAGTTTCGGTATCAAAGCTATGAATACTTGCTGATACAGGTAAATTGTTTGCACCTTTTATCATTTTAAAATCTAATCCTTCAATTTTTTTCTCAGGGAAAAACACATCTCCTAACATAGGTACTGGTTGTCTATTTTTCACATAGTTTAAAACTGTTTGTATTGAAAATAGTTCTTCTATTCTAGGCATATATTAACACTCTCCTATCTGAATTTAATTTCTTTTAATGCTGTTTTTGCTGTGTCAGCAGGCTTAACTGGAAGTCTTGCTTCTAATACATAACCTTCAACCATAAGTGCTCCTGGTTGTGGTCCTTCTGTAACATCTACGCTTGAAAATAATATCCCTGCTGCAGTTCCATCATTGACTATCTTTCCATTTGTATCTAATATGCTACCTGCAGGAACTATCTTTCTTCCTAGCTCATCAGCAGTTAAGCCCTCATTGGATACTGTAGTAGTGAAATTAACATATTTTTCACTAGCTAAAAATTCAGCTTGATTATCAAAACTTACTGTTTTTACATACATACTCTATTCCTCCTAACTCCATAATTTTTCATATGGATTTTGTATTTGTTTATTTCTTTCTTCAGCTATTTTAGCTGCTAAATCACTATCTCCTGGTTTAGGACTTGATATTTTATCCTCACCAAATAAATAAGGATCAGATGTCTTTAAGCCTGTAAGCTGTTCATCTAATCCTATAAGGGTTTCACCATCTAATTTTATTTTTTCTCTATCTAATAAAGCTTCAACTGCTTTACTATTCTTTGCTCCAGCTTTACCCAGAGCTTTTTCTAGTGCATAATCAAACTGCATTTTTGATATTTTAGATTCATATTCTTCTTTAGCAGTTTTATTTTTATTTTGCAGCTCCTCTATTTGATTTTTTAAATCTTCATTATCTCCAGCTTTAGAAGATAAATCTTTTAGCTGCTTGTCTCTTTCTTTGATTTGAGCTTGTAAATCTGATAGTTGATCATTTATACCATCAAATTTATTTTTTTCTACATAACCAGAGCCATCAACCAAGTCAATATTTTTGTACTTAGTTTTAATATCTTCTGGTATCTGTGAATAAGATTCTCCTAGCATTTCACTTAACTTTGGCATATTATCATTCCTTTCTTTTGGTTTTAAGCAAAATAAAAAGCCTTAGTTTCCTAAGCCTTACATTCAATCTTCTATCCTATCAATGCAATATTAAACCGCAACTTCATGTTCAATTTTGCATCCTCTTGCATCCTTCCAACCTTCTCCAAAATAAGCAACATCAGCCGTAGCAAGTAAGCTTATTGATTTGCCTAAATAAGCCACAGGAATATTACCAATTGGTTTGAAATCCTCAAAGAACGAATCAATTAGTTCAATTGGTTCTCCAATTGTTTTTTCTGCTTTTATGCGAATTTCTTCCCTTGTTTTTAAAATTTCTTCATCTGTAAGCCCTCTCATTGGTTGAGATATAAATAGTTTCTTCATGATAAATTTCCTCCTTATTTTTGACCATAATAAAAACACCTATTATTTTTACTTAGTAAGTGCTTAAGCCTTAATCATTTCTCTATTCCTTTTGATTTTAGCCACTTTTTCATGGATAATCCTAATTCATTAGGTTTGGATAATTGTGAGTTTGCAAATACTTCTGCAAAAAATTCTTCGTAATTAGTCTTGCCATATCTTGATATATTTGCGTTAAAATCAAATTTAGGATTATTGTTCTTCGCTATATCTATTATTTCGCTATAATGCTGTTTTCTTGTCTTTGTATCAATATTGTCGTACCATTTAAATACAGATTTTGTAGTTTTCTTTTTTAAATCTAAGAATTTATTTGGTTTATCAGCTGACCAACCTTTTAATTCCATTTCATTTTTAACTAATACATTTTGTAATATATGACCATACTCATGAGTTACTGAGCTTATGGATAATTCTTCATCCGTTAGTGCCTTTGGCATGCTGTACCCTACCTGAACCAATCCTTTTTCGTTATCGACCATTTTTTTAAAATTACTATAATAATCTGCATTTAATGATAAATTCTGTCTTGTAGGATTTACCTGTTCTCTATGAACATATGCAATTGTATCTTTTGAAAATCTATTCCCTGAACTTATAGTTGCTTCAGAATTGTGAATAGCACCGAATTTATCTTCTAATTTTTGCAACTGTCTTGTATTCTTTATTATTAACTCTGGATCAACATTCTCTATAAAACTATCTTCAACCTCTGTAAAGCCTACTTTATTTATAAGTACTTTCTTTGCATCTTCTATTGTTTTTATTTCTGGATATTTAAAATCCTTTTCTTTTATCATATCGCCATTACCATTATCTTCAACATGTTCACTATACCATTCTTCATAGGTCATATTTGCTGGTACATAATAAGTCTTTCCTTTTGGTTTCTTTGCAGCTCTCTTTCCAGTATCCTCTTCATCTTCAAAGTAAGGTACCGTAGTTGTCCTACATCTCACATGAAAAGGTGGATAATTAACTCCTATAGTTCTATCTCGTAAGTCATATACCTTTCCATCCTGTTCTCTGCATATAGATGATGTTCTGCTATCTAGTGTGGCTAAAATTTGATACTTCTCTACTCCAGTAGCTTCATATCCTCTAGCTGTAGATTCTCCTGCAATATATGCACTTTCTGTTTGAACTAACGTACAAGCATTTTTATAACTTACATCCATTTTATTAGCTATAGCTTTTGCAGTATCTCTAACACTTTTGCCCTGGATAAACTTCTGTGTTAATTCCTGCTTAATTGTATCTGTAAGTTTTTCTTTTTGTTTCCATATCCTATCAGAGAAATTTGCTCCACTCCATGGATGAGAGAGAATAGTTTCTATAGTATTTTTATTGAGCTTTGCAAAAGCATGTCCTATTCCTTCAAAAACTTGTACTTGATATATTGTTTCATAATAAGTTCCTTTTGCTATATCTGTTAACACACCTGTAACAGTCTCATTTTGCTTTTTATATAATTTATGGAGTTCAATACTAACATCAGTTTTTAATGCCTCTATCCTTCTAACACGGCTTTTCATTGCTAAAGTATTAAGCTCTAACTGTAATAATTCATCCTCTGAATACTCTATGTCATTTATATACCCTTCAAGTGTTTTCCTCCACCTGGAGTATTCTTTGCCGTTTAGGAACATTGTGGCTTCTTTATAGGTCATGTCATTATCTTTAGCATATTTTTCATAGAAGTAAGTTCTTTTTTTATTTATTTCTTCCAGAGCTATTTCATACTGTTCTTTTAATTCTTTTTCTAATAAATCCGCTTTCTCAAATTGCTTACTTACTTTAGCTTCTTCTCTTTTCTTCCAGTAATCAATATTATTCATTTACATCACCTGGTTTATTGTGTGGAAGATTATAATCTAAAGAATCATGCTCCTGTTCAAGTCTCTGTTCTTCCTCTGCCACATCATTTATCCAAGGGTGGTGTTCTCTTACTGTTTTATTACTTATTATTCCAGTGCTGTTTTGGCAATTTTGAATTACTTCTGTTTCATTTGTAATCATATTTCTATTAAACTGTACTTTAGCCTCTTTATAATTAAAGTTTCCCTGTCGCATAAGTTTTAAATATTCTGCTACAAACCAAAATATTTCCTTATAAGCTTTTTTAAGTTTTCTTTCAAAGTTATTACACTTAAGATCCAAACCGCTATATAAAAATTTAAGAGCTACACCACTAGGATTAGCTCCAAAACGGTCAGTATCCATATTCACTCCCTGGCCAAACTGATATATATCTTTTTTTAATCTATCTAGGTGCTTTTCTACAGCTTCAACATTTAGGTCAGCATGTAGCGAATCAACTCCACCATCACCTTCAACTTTTATGGCCTTGTAGTATCGTAAGTCCTGCATAAACTCTCCAATGTCTTGTCCAGCATAATTCTTCACCACATAAATAAGGGATTGTATCTCTGCAAGATTGTTAGATGTATCTGATGTGTTTATATCATAATCATCTATTAGGTTCTTTACAAAAGTTAAATCATTCAGTTCTTTACTATTATTTTTAATAGCTATAAAAGGAACCTTTCCCCAGCCAAATTGCTCATTATCTTTCAGGTAATGTCCTATTGGTTCAGTAGTTTCATTTGATTCTACATCAGGAATTAATTTGCCATTATAATCGCTATAATACATCACGGTTTTATCATCCCAGTATTCTACTTTAAGCACATCTTTTTTATTTTTACCTTCATATGCCGTTATATAGTAATACCTTATTACTGCCTGTAATTTTGTATGGGCTGTATCATACCACAAGGGTACTATCTGCTCACTTGGAATTAATTTAAATTTTAATTCCTGGTCATCATCAATGTATACCTGCAGCCATGCAATACCTTTATTACTTGCTTCAACACCAACCTCATTGAGTATATCGTCAAAGTCACTGTCCAGTACCTCGTTAAGTTTATCTTCAAAGCTATCATTTAGTGAGGTATAACCAGGAGAGTTTCCTAACAAGTACCCTATCTTTTCATCCACTAGCAGCTTCATAAATGAATGACTTAATTTATTATTC
>ENA-UOOR01002511-UOOR01002511.1-fermentation-metagenome-genome-assembly--contig:-NODE-2511-length-18372-cov-17.842223_pt1 | contig 18372 bp, 23 predicted proteins | sample MGYA00245780_ERZ724029 | MGnify/ENA primary metagenome ERZ724029 (study PRJEB28704, sample SAMN03018315) | fermentation metagenome | biome: anthropogenic terrestrial biome; feature: soil... | reverse complement strand
GCCGCAGGTTTGGGTTTGGGCGTTACCTCCTGCACGGAGACGCCCGGAGCAGGAGCCGGGGCGGCAGGCGCGGTTTCAACCGTGGCGATCTCGATCACGCCTGCTATGTCAAGAGGGTACACCTCCAGAACAGGCTGCTCGGCATAAGGTACCAGCAGTATCACCGCCAGGTGCACCGCAATCGATATGAGCAGGCTTTCAATGCCGCCCTGCTCTTTTTCGCGGCCTCTCATCTCGCGCCACCGCCTGATCCGGCGGCGCGCTCCACAGCCAGGGCCAGATGAACGCCGCCGGCCATCCTGATCGCGTCGATGGTCTGGATCAGCCGCTCATATCTGACTGACTTGTCGGCCTTGACTATCACAACACGATCCGGATTGGCTCGAAGCGGCGGTAGTAAGGCCCGTGTGAGATCGCCGTCGGCGAATTGGCGCTCGTTGTAGTAGAGCTTGCCCTTGGCGTCGATGGCCACTACGATGTGGTCGCGCGCCAGATCGCGCGGGGTCGCCGCCCGCGGAAGCTCCAGAGGGACTCCGGCAGTCTCGGTTCTGAAGGTGCCGAAGACCATGAAAAACAGCACCAGATAGAACATGATGTCGATCATGGGGAGTATCTCGACCCGCGTTCTCCTGCGCTTACGATATTTCGCGAACATCGCTGCGCCCTCCCCCATCGCCAGCCGTTATCGCGAGGAGTTCTGCCGCCCGCCTGTCCATCTCGGCCACCTTGTCGTCGATGACCACCGAGAGCCAGCTGTACACGAGCATGAGCGGCGCAGCGACTATGAGGCCGGCCGCAGTAGTTATCATCGCTTCGGCGATGCCTCCTGACAGCTGAGCCGGCGTGGTGAGGCCGGCGAACGCAGAGAGAACCTGAAAGTTCTTGATCAGGCCCACAACTGTGCCTAGCAGGCCAAGAAGAGGTGCCAGAGTGACGATGCCGTCGAGGACGTTCATCTTCCTCTCCATCGCGTGTACCTCTTCTCGGCCCGCCATTTCGATGGAATCCTTGATCTCACTGTAGGGCCTGCCGTAGCTGGAGACGGCGGCGCGGGCAAGACCTGCCACCGGACCCTTTGCGGCCTTGGCCGCCTGCATCGCTTCCACGGGGCGTCCTTGAGACATGTTGAGCTTTACCGAGCGCATCAGCTGATCCGAACCAGTGGGCATCAATACGAGCTGGATGATCTTCTGTATCGAGACGGCCAACCCCACCACTGAGCAGAGTATGATGGGGTACATGACCGGCCCACCGGCGGATATGTACTTCAGCATTGGAGCAATTCCTCCTTAACCTGCATCTGCGCCCTCTACAGCCCTTTGGACGCACCCCCATTCTTCTACGCAGTACTCGAAATTCCTCTAGGTTTACCCCACTACCGTAGGTTCCAGCACCAGCTCACCGCGGGCAAATCTGCCAACGTCCAGCTTGCTGATATCGATGGAACTGCGCCCAGTCGTGACCAGCTCGGCCATAATGACTCCCACAATCGGGGAAAGCATAAAGCCGTGGCCTGAAAAACCGTTGGCGTTGAAGAACCTCTCAACCGGCGGGCACTCGCCCAGGATAGGCTGGGCATCGGGCGATCTGTCGTAAAGCCCGGCCCACTGGCGCACCACACGCAGCTGCGCCACGGGGGGAAGCAGTTGGCGCAGGGTTACGGCCATGCCCTCCAGGAAATCCACTGACGAATGGATGCTGTAGCCTTTGGGCTCCCCAGGCATTCCGATCCCCATGATGAAGCTGCCGTGGGGCACCTGCTGGCAGTAGAAGTCGTGGTGGAACGAGATCACCATCGGCCCCATGATAGGCTCGACGGGCTCTGTGATCAGGATCTGGTGCCGTTCGCCCCACACCGGCAGGTCGATGCCGGCCATGGCGGCCACCTTCCCCGAGTAGGCCCCGGCGCAGTTGACTACGGTGGATGTGGCGATTACGCCGCGGTCGGTCACCACCGACTTGATCTGGTCGTTCTCCACCTCTATGCCGCAGACCTCGGTGTGCGTGAGTATCTCCACGCCCAGACGGCGAGCTGCCCTCGCGTATGCGAACGTGGTGTGGAATGGGTTGGCGTGCCCGTCTTCTTGACAGAACGTGGCCCCGACCATTCCATCGATGTTCAGAAACGGGACTATGTCCAGGGTCTGGCGGGGAGTCAAGGTCTTCACGTCTATATCCAGGCTGCGCTCGAGAGCCACATTCCTCTGGAACTGCTCCCACTGGTGGTCAGAGTAAGCCAGCATGAGGTAGCCGCTCTGCCGAAACTCCACGCTGGGCTGGTAGTCGAGGCGCTCGTCCATCTTCTCGAAGATCCGAACTGCTTCCCGCGCAAGCACGCAGTTGAGCTCTGTGCCGAACTGCTGCCGCACGCCGGCGCCGCACCTACCCGACGAGCCGGACGCCAGCGTGTTGCGCTCGAGCAGAACCACGTTGGTGCAACCCCTCTGCGCAAGCTCGAAGGCGACTGCGCACCCAACCACTCCGCCGCCTATGACGACAACGTCAGCGCTGTTCCTACTCATCGGCCTCGCCCCTCGCAATCGTGGATAGTAGCACCGGCCTCGAAGGCGGTCGGAACGTGGGCATCTCAACCTGTTCGATGGGCACTCCCAGGGCACCGGCCAATTCCCTGGCTATCAGCTGCCGGCACGTTCTGCCCTGGCACGGCCCCATCCCGGCCCTCGAAACCCTCTTGATTTCGTCGATGGTGTGATAGCCCTGGGCGATCAGCTCCCTGATCTGCCTCAGAGTGATATCTTCGCACCTGCATATGATGATGTCGTCGTCAGCCATCACCGCTCACCTCCGCACGCCGTTGCGCTCATGATGCCGGCGCGTATCTTCTCGCCGGCGGGGGCGGATCTGATCGCAGCCAGATCCGATTTGAGCAGCGCCAGGCGCGCATCGGCATCTTGAGCCCTAAAGCCAAGCGACACGGCTGCGCTTATTCCGGCGATCTCCCCCGAGATCATGGCCGAGCTGGCCTCTTCCACGCCGCCCGCGTCTCCCGCAACATACACGGCAGGGTTCGAAGCGCGCATGTTCTCGTCCCTAACTGGAACATGCCCACCCAGGGCGGGCACGTATTTCATCTCACACCCGGCCTGCCACATCATGTCCACAAGCGGAGTGAGACCCACCGCCAGGCATATCACATCACAAGCTACTTCCCGTTCGGACCCCGGCACCGCCTGCCAGGACTGGTCGACCTGAGCCACCACCGCGCCTCGCACCGTCTCTTCGCCGATCGCCCGCACGATGGTGTGGGAAGTGAGAATCGGCACGCCGGCCCTGCGAAGCTTGGCCGCATGCACTAGGTATCCGCCGATACGCCCAGCCGCTTCTACCAACGAGACCACCTGCACATGCGCCTGGATGAGCTGGTAGCTTACGATTAGTCCGATGTTCCCCGAGCCCACCATGAGCACGCGGTTGCCGGGCGTAACCCCGTACACGTTCATGAGAGTCTGCACCGCGCCCGCCCCGTACACCCCCGGCAGGTCGTTGTTCTCAAACGCCAGCGCCTTCTCTCCAGCGCCTGTCGCGATTATCACTCGTTTCGCCTTAACCTTGATGAACTTGCCGCCGTCCTCCAGCGTTAGCACTCCGGAGTCGGCGTAGTAGCCCGAAGCGTTCACGCCCAACACCAGTTGCACGTTGGGCATCTGCGAAAGCTGGTTGATGAAGATACTGGGGATCTGAATCCCGCGGGTGCCCGCGAACTGCCGCTCAGACCCGAAAAACTTGTGCGTCTGCTTGATGAGCTGTCCGCCTGGGGCATCCATGAAGTCAATGAGAAGCGTTGTAGCTCCTGATTTGCCGCATGCCAGGGCGGCCGAGAGACCCGCCGGCCCGGCGCCGATCACGGCGATGTCAACCTCTTTCAACTGCGTCACCGTCCTCGCTTAGCCCCGCCTCAGTCAATGGGCAAGTGGCCGTGGCCTTTTTGAGTCTCGATCACCATTCCCTGCGTCAAAGGCTCAGTGCATACGCGTACATTCGGAACGCCGTCCACAGTCATCAGGCAAGACGAACAAGTGCCGATGGCACAAAAGAACCCCCGTGCACGTCCGAGTACCGGACTGTGACGGAGGACTCTTACGCCGGCAGCGTGGAGCGCCGCCGCGATGGGCTCGCCTTCGACGCCCCGGATCTCTTTGCCGTTGAATGTGAACGCGACTTCCCGTCCTGGTGGGAAGTCCAAAATCGGGTGTTCCTTCAACCTCACCATACCGAGCCGCGGCCGCCCGAGCGGGCGACCCGACTCCTCCCTCCTCTGAGCGAAATGGCTATACGACTGGATTTTCCACAAAGAACGCTCAAGTCCTGCCCACTTTGAGCCGTCCTAGCATCTCTCGCGCGTGCGCCAACGTGAGCGCCGACGGATTCTCGCCGCCCAGCATCCTGGCGACCTCCGCCACGCGGTCATCTCCATCCAGGGCATCCAGGCTCACCTGGGTCCGGCCCCCGCGTTCCCGCTTGCTCACGGCGAAATGGCGAGCGGCGACGGCCGCAATCTGAGGCAGATGCGTTACGGCCAGAACCTGCCTAACTCGACCTATCCCCGAAAGCCGCACGGCCACCGCCACAGACGCTTCGCCTCCGATGCCCTGATCCACCTCGTCGAACACCATGGTGGGCGTCTCGTCCACCTGCGCGAGCACCGACTTGATTGCCAGCATCACCCGGCTCATCTCGCCTCCGCTGGCTATGCGCGCCAACGGACGCGGTTCTTCGCCCGGGTTGGCCGAAAACAGAAACTCCACATCGTCCGCGCCGTCCGGCCCTGCAAGACACGGCTGGCCATCCACTGTGAGTTCCTCTTCGGCATCGCCACGGCGCCTGCGCATCTGCACTCGAAACGCCGCCTTGGCCATAGACAGCTCGCAGAGCTCGCCGGTGATATCCTTCTCCAGCTGTCGAGCGGCCCGGCTTCTGATCCGCGAAACCTCTTCGGCGGCGCCGGCCGCGTCCAGGGCCAGCCCTGCCACGCGCCGCTCCAGCTCAGCGCAGCGCTCATCCGCATGGACGATCGAGTCGAGCGCCTCGCGCGCTGCCCGCCCGTGCTCTATCACCTCTTCAAGAGTGTCGCCGTACTTGCGCTTGAGCCGCGCTATCAAGGCCAGCCGCTCCTCAACGGCGGCAAGGCGCTCCGGGCTGAAGTCTATCGACTCTCGGTACGAACGCATGGCCCTAGCTGCCTCGCTGGCCTGTTCACATATGGACGCCAGGGAATCGCGGACTGAGCCCAGCGAGGCGTCGATGCGCGCAGCAGCGTCCAGCTGAGCAAGAGCGTCTGCAAGCAGGTCGTAAGCAGGCGGCGAGTCCGGTCGGGCCGATTCGTATACTAGCTCAAACGCCTGGCTCACACCGTCATACAGGCGCTCGCCATTGGCCAGCACAACGCGCTCAGCCGCAAGGCGCGCGTCCTCATCCGGCTCGAGTTTGGCGGATTCGATTTCGTCGACCTCAAAGGCGAGGATGTCGGCGCGCCGGGCGCGCTCACGAACGCTGGTCAGAAGGTCGGCCAGTTCACGGCGGGCCGACATCCACAGAGCGTATCGGCCTCTGTATGCCGCCAGGGCCTCTGCCAGCTCCGTACCGCAGTATGAATCGAGGAGCGCCAGATGGCGCGAAGGACGCGCCAGCGATTGGTATTCGTGCTGACCGTAGATATCGACTAGCCGCTCCCCGATGGCCCCAAGCGATGTCAACGTGACGATGCGCCCGTTTACGCGGCAGCGTGAGCGGCCTTGCCGCCACACTTCGCGCGACAAGATGAGCGTCCCATCGGGCTCGGACTCTATGCCCTGCTCCGCAAGCACGCCCACCATGGAAGGCAACCCGGAGAGGTCGAACACCGCCTCCACCACGGCAGACTCGGCACCTGTGCGAACGGCCTCCGCCGATGCACGGCCGCCAACGGCCAGCCCTAGGCAGTCGATGACAAGGGATTTTCCTGCGCCCGTCTCGCCCGTGAGCACGTTGAAACCGCTGCCGAAACGAATGGCAATCTGCTCTATTAGGGCGTAGTTTCGGACGACCATTTCCAATAGCATGATTCCGCCCCCGCTTCAGAAGGCGGCTCGAAAAAGCAAACCGCCGATGCTACCTGCGGAACTTGTTGAACCTGGCCATTACCTCCGGAGCGCTCTCCGCGGACTTGACCACCACCAAAATGGTGTCGTCGCCTGCCAAGGAGCCTACTACCTCCGGCCAGTCCAGGTCGTCTATGATGGCGCCAACGGCCTGCGCCGCGCCTTCAAGCGTCTTGACGACCACCATGTTCTCGCTGTCTTCAATACTCATGACAGCCTCACGGAAAACGCGCTCTATCCGTCTGTTAATGTCTTCAATGTTGCGGTCAACTGGAATGGTGTACCGGTAAGATCCATCGCCCACCGGCGCCTTGATCAGCCGTAGTTCCTTGATGTCGCGGGATATGGTGGCCTGCGTAACCGCGATTCCCTCCCGCGCAAGCTCTTCGGCTAGGTCTTCCTGAGTCTTAATGGGTTTGCTCCTGACTATGTCCAGAATTCTCTGGTGTCGCCTGGCCTTCACCATTGACCCCCCCCGCACGTCGGTATCATAGACGGTCCTGTTTCAGACGCTCCCTCATGGTACCGTAGAAGCTCTTGGCCTGAAGCCGCACAAACCGCGTCACTTGCGCCGCTCGCTCAACAATGATCTCGTCATGCGATTCCACCTTGAAGCCGACCTGACCATCGACTGTGACGGCAACGTCCTCGTGCGGCGCCTCCACCACGACGCGCACTCTGTCGTGGCCGGCGATGACCAGCGAACGCGAGAAGAGAGTGTGCGGACATATGGGCGTTACCAGCATGACATCGATATTGGGGCTGATGAGCGGCCCCCCCGCAGAAAGCGAATACGCAGTGGAACCGGTAGGACTGGAGACAATAATGCCATCGGCCGGGAAAGTGGAGTAATACTCCTCGTTTACGAAAATGTCGAGACTGATGATGCGCGCGAATGCGCCTTTGCTGATCACAACGTCATTCAGGCCCGAAAACGACGCAACGCTGTGACCCGCCCTCATCACAGTCGCCTGTACCATCGTTCGCTCTTCGATGGTGTAATCGCCGCGCACGAGGGCCTCCAGAGCCTTCTCGAGGTTGACCGGCTCCACCTCGGTGAGGAACCCCAGGTTGCCCAGGTTCACGCCGAGTATCGGGATTTCCATCGCCGCAGCGCGCCTGGCGACTGAGAGAAGGGTGCCGTCGCCCCCCAGCACAATCACGCAGTCGGTGGAATCGGCCAACGGCCCGTCCCAGCTGTAGTCGAGATACGTCTCGATCCCCGCGCGCTTCATCCAGGACTCTATCTGGAGGGCCACTTGGTCGGCCTCCGGCTTTGTCTTTCGCACGACTATCGCGGCCTTCTTCGTAATAACCCCTCCCGACACACCCCCGTTCGCGTGGGGGTTTCATCGCAACCCGCCCCGGCCATCAGGGCGCGTTGTGGGCCTGCGCCACCACGCGCAGGACGATCTCGCGCAACTCCTCGCGGGCCAAAGGCGCAACGCCATGCTGATCGCCCCGGCCTCCCCGAAACAGATACATCAAGAACTCGATATTGCCCTCAGGCCCGCGGATGGGAGAAGCCACAACTCCCGCCGCCTCGAACCCATTGGCCCAGGCATGCTCAGCCGTGGCCATCAGGACATCCGCGTGCACTTCGGGGGAGCGCACAACTCCCTTTTTCCCCACGCGTTCGCGCCCCGCTTCGAACTGCGGCTTGACCAGGCACACAGCCTCGGCCACCGGGACGAGCACCTCCCGCAAGGCCGGCAATATCCTCGACAGCGAGATGAAGGATACATCCACCACCGCCAGATCGGGCCGGGGGTCGAACATCGCGGGGGTGAGGTAGCGCGCATTGACGCGGTCCATCACGACCACTCGAGGGTCTTGCCTCAGATTCCACGCAAGCTGCCCGTATCCCACGTCCACCGAGTACACACGAGACGCGCCCGCTCGCAGCAGGACGTCTGTGAATCCCCCTGTGGACGCTCCGATGTCCACTGCGGTGCGTCCCGTTGCGTCCAGCGCGAACACTTCCATCGCGTGGGCCAGTTTCTCGCCGCCGCGGCTCGCAAAGCGCGGACGGACTGACCTGATCTCAAGAACTGCATCCTGCCTGATCATCGTGCCGGGCTTGTCTTCACGCACCCCATCGACCCAGACACATCCCGACATAATCTCGCGCCGCCCCGCCTCGCGGCTGGAAACCAGGCCCCGCTGGAGGAGCAACTGGTCAAGGCGGCCTCTACACTGTGGAGACACGCGCACCACCGCCCGACGGGCTGGCGTCAGGTAGCTCCGAAAGAGCCTGCATCGCCACGGCCGCTATGCCCCGGGCATCCAATCCCAGCTGCGCAAGTACGGCATCCCGGCGCCCGTGTTCTATGAACCTATCAGGAATACCCAGCCTGACGGCGCGAACGCCGCTCATGCCCTCCTGCGCCAGCGCCTCAAGCACCGCCGAGCCCAGACCGCCGGAAAGCGCCGCATCCTCGCACGTGATGATCATGCCCGTAGAGGACGCGTACTTCGCCAGTATGCCCGTATCAAGCGGCTTCACGAACCTGACGTTCACTACTGCACAACTTACGCCACGCGCCGACAGAATCCTGCTGGCTTCGAGAGAAGGCCACACCATCGGACCCAGAGCGAAGATCGCGCAATGCCGACCATCGCGAACCACTTCGGCTCGGCCCATCTCCACGGGCTGAGCCGGGTACCGCACATCCACGCCCGTCCCGGGCGACCTGGGATATCTCACGGCGCACGGCCCCGGATGCCCAAGAGCAGCCTGCATCATGGCGTAAAGCTCGGCCTCGTCTTTGGGAGCCATCACAGTCATCCCAGGGATATGGCGCATGAAAGACACATCGAACGCGCCCTGATGCGTATAGCCGTCCTCGCCCACGATTCCGGCCCGGTCGATGGCGAACACCACCGGAAGGCGTCCGATGCCAACGTCATGGAGTGCCTGGTCGTATGCGCGCTGGAGGAACGTGGAGTAGACAGCCACCACAGGGCGGCAGCCGCCGGCAGCCAGACCCGCTGCCATGGTCACCGCATGCTGTTCCGCTATGCCCACATCGAAGAAGCGGTCAGGGAAGCGTTCTGAGAATGCGCGCAGCCCGGTGCCGTTAGTCATTGCGGCAGTGATCGCCACCACTGCCTCGTCGGACTCTCCGGCGCGCACCATGAAATCGCTGAAATGCGCAGTAAAAGACTTTCGCACATCGGGCGCCGCCTCGCCTGTGCGCACGTCGAACGGGCCCGTCCCATGGAACCTGGCCGGGTTGGCCTCAGCCGGAGGGTACCCCAGGCCTTTCCTGGTTATGACGTGAATCAACACAGGCCCCCCCGCCTGACGCGCATCGTCAATGGCGCGTCGAACTGCGCGCACATTGTGGCCATCGATGGGGCCGATGTACATGAACCCCAGTTCCTCGAAGAGCATGCCTCGCAGGAGAAGGGATTTGACGCTCCGCTTGACGGAGTGGCCAACGGCGCGGAGCGCGCGCCCGACGATGGGTATGCGCAGCACCGCCCGCTGCATGGCAGACCTCAGCTGCCTTCGCCTGGGATTGGCTCTGGCCGAACCCAGGTAGCTGGCAAGCCCTCCCACGCTGCGTGAAATCGACATCTCGTTGTCGTTCAGGATGACGATTAGGGAGGTATTGGCATGCCCGGCATCGTTCACAGCCTCGAAAGCCATGCCGCTCGCCAAAGAACCGTCTCCGATTACGGCCATCACAGTGTAGTCGTCCCCGGCGAGGTCGCGGGCTCGCGCCATGCCGAGAGCTACGGATATGGAAGTGCTGGAGTGCCCGGTAGCGAAGCAGTCGTACGGGCTCTCCTCGGGCCTCGGAAAACCGCAGATGCCCCCCTGCTGGCGCAGAGAAGCGAAGGCCCCGCATCTCCCGGTAAGGAGTTTGTGCACATAAGACTGGTGGCCCACATCCCATATGACCTTGTCGCGAGGGCAATCTAGGGCCAGGTGGATCGCTATGGTGAGTTCTACGACGCCGAGATTAGGCGCCAGATGGCCGCCGGTGCGGGAGACTGTTTCGATTATGCACTGTCGTATCTCTGCCGCAAGCCGCCCGATCTGCCCGCCCGACAGCTTTCGAAGATCGGCAGGACACTGGATCTGCTGCAGAATGGTTGTCATCGGGAGCACATCGTCCCTTCGCATTTCACACGTCCTCGCCATTCCTGCCGTTCCCGCCGCTCCTGCCGTTCCTATTGCGCGACCGCCCGGAGTTGCCTCGCCGCGAATGCCAAGCCCAGCTGCCCCTGGGGACCAGCCGGTGAAACGCGGCGATCACTCGCCCCACCGCCAGCACCACGCTATTGGCCGATTCAATGGCAAACCTCTTGCCCGCAGCCTTGCCGGCCACAGTGGCGGCTGAGATCAGACCTATCATTGCCGCAGACGCTACCTTCGCAGGCAGCGTTGCCGGAGCCAGGGCGACATTGATGGCGATCGTGGCTCCAACGGCGCCGCTTACCGTGCCGCATATGTCGCCCACAAGATCGTTGCAGAAGTTGGCCACCGCCGGCGCGTTTCGCACAATTCCCAAGGCCTCGGGCGCCCCGTACACGCGGTTGGCGGCCATGGCGTTGATCGGCGCCTCGCTGGCCGCAGCGGCAGCGGTGCCGACGATATCAAACAGGATCCCTGTAGCTATTATTGCAGTAAGAACGGAGATCGAAAACCCGATGTTCATGGCGCCCGCCAGAGCCCCTGAGCTGAAGCTTAACGCGGCCGACAGGACGAAAGTCCACAGCCCGACGGCAAGGATCCGTCCCAGTCCTTGTGGCAAGGTCATGTTCACCTCATCAGTTTTGCCTGTCTCTCATCTCAACCCACACTCCTGCGCGAGCGGTGACGAGCTGGAGATGAATGCATGTCGATAGGTGGCAGCGCCCCGAGTAAATATTGTGACTTAAGGTCCAGTAGGTTTTCCCGCCTGTACACCCTCCCGTCGCCGGGGGGCGGTTTCCCTTTACGACAGGCTCTCCCCGTCGCCGCAGGAGCAACTGGATTGCCACTTAGTGCACACTGTAATCCCCGGGGCGCCAAGCATCGCAAACAGCCTAGGAGTTTTCCTCGGCAGCGCGGGCTATTCCTTAGCCTCTTTTGCAGGCGTGCTTTCAGACGGCAGAAGGTCAGTCTCCCTGGCCGGGGAGAACATGACTTGATACCCGCATCCCACACGTCCACTCAAGGCAGGCTACGCTGCACCCAACACCATTCTGCGCTTTTCGCAGGCCGGTACCGCATGCAGGTTACCCCCAAGCCGTAGAACCAACCACGCACTTGGGCCTCCGCGGAAGCGGGGTCTACGCCCACATGCCATTGCGGATCGCCCCACAACCTTAACCCCCTGCACCAGCCCCCAACTGGGCGTTGAAAGCCAGCACAACGGACTTCATCGATGTGCCCTTAGCGGTCTTTTACCCCCGCCTTCAGGAGTGCCCGCTCCGACTAGGATACTGCGCCACCTATCCACTGCGACCTTGATTATACCATAACTTGCGAGCGCCATTCAAATCGCCAGACAATCGGACAATCGGTCATATGGACTACCGCAGCATCAGCCGCGCAATGGCGATGCCCAGCAGCGCTCCCACTACCACTTCAAATGGAGTATGCCCCAGCAGTTCCCGAAGCTTGGTAGCAGGCACGTGGCCTTCTTTCAGCATGATCGTCATCAGCTGGTTGAGCACGCGCGCCTGCTTGCCCGCGGCGCGCCTGACCCCTGCGGCATCGTACATCACTACTGCCGCAAACACAAACGCCACCGCGAACATGCCGGAGTTCCACCCCTCGGTGAGGCCTATCGCCGTTGCCAGGCTCGTGACGAACGCCGAATGGGAACTGGGCATGCCGCCCGGCCCCATGATCTTCGACCAGTCGATCCGGCCCTCACTCCTTATGCTGGTAAAGGTCTTGAGGGTCTGAGCTATGGCCCAGGCGATCACCGCGATCCACAGGATTCTGTTTGAAAATACGCCACTGCTGAGCGAAAACATGTCTCCACCACACTCATGCCGTCACGCACGCCGAGGCCGACTCGCTTCAGGCAAAGGATATGAGATCAACCATGTCGCGAAGCTTGGATCCCGCCTCACCGAAAACACCGGCGAGCTGCGCCGCTTGGGCCATGGACGCACCAAACCGCTCGCGGGCCCCTTCAAGGCCCCACACCGAAACCGCCGTGATCCTTCCCGACTCTGCGTCTTGCACTACCGCGTCCTCGACATCGTCCCGTATCTGAAAAGCCAGCCCGAACTGGCAAGCGAAACGCGAAAGCGCGCCCATTGCAGGCTCGTCCGCACCGCCTACAATGCCCCCCATTCGCGCCGCGGCTTCAAACAGACACCCGGTCTTCATCGATTCCATCCTCTGTACAGCCTCCGCAGCCTCGAACAGCCGCCCTGCCCACGATTGGCGAGGCATCGTAAGCTCAAGTGCCTGTCCACCCGCCATTCCCGCACTGCCGGCCGCCCTGGCAAGCTCGAGCGCGCAGCGACAAGCCCGGTCTGCCCCTGCGACCTCCACAAACTCGGGGCGCATAAGCAACTCGAAAGCCAGCGTAAGTAGGGCATCGCCTGCAAGCAGAGCCACCGCCTCACCGAAGGCCCTGTGGCACGATGGACGCCCCCGTCTGAAATCGTCGTCGTCCATACATGGAAGGTCATCATGGACCAAAGAGTAGCAGTGGACTAACTCTACAGCAGCTCCAGCCCGTATTGCAGCAGCAAGACTGATGTCGTTTTCGGGACGCGGTCCCAAGCCCAACGCGGCCTCGCAGGCCGCCACAGCCAGGGCCGGACGGAGCCTCTTGCCGCCTGGGAACACCGCGTGCCTCATCGCCGCGCGGAGGAGGGTTTCTGGTTCGGCGCCGCACCCGGGTATGACGGAATCAAGCGCCGCGTCCACCATCTGTGACACCTGTGCCAGCCACGGAAAGGACATGCCCTTGGACTTACGGTTGCTCAATTGCCGCTCTCCCCTTCTAGCTTGCCCAGTATGTCCTGGGCCGGCACCGCCTGCGGCCTGCCGTCTTTTCCCTCGATCAGCATCTCAAGCCTGCCCTCTGCCTCATCGAGAACGGATAAGCAGAACTTGCCGAGTTCGCTGCCTTCGCCAAATAGCTTGAGCGCCTCTTCGAGCGGCAAGTCGCCCGCGTCCAGCCTGGCAACTATCTGCTCAAGGCGCGCCAGCGCCGCCTCGAAAGTCAGCTCGTTGGGCTCATTCGCTGCATTCTTCGCATTCTTCGCATTCTTCGCATTCGATGCCTTCATCCTTCAACCACCTCGCGCTCGCGCACTTCGCAGCCGATGGCCCCGCGGCCGAGCTTCACGCGCACCGCGTCCCCCGTCTGCACATCTTGGGAGTCTTTCAAGATCGACCCGTCCGGGCCCCGGCATATGGCGTATCCGCGTCCCAGCACCGCCTCAGGGTCGAGCGCCGACAGCACCCCCGATAGGCGCTGGACTCTGTCACGTGAGGTCCGCAGCTTGACCTGGATCCTCTGAGTAAGCCACCGCCCTAACTCGTCCATGCGCTGTTTTCGCTGATCGAGCAATCGCCGCACTGACCTGGCCAGCCTCGTCTGCAACGTGTCCAGCTGACGCAGGTACACTCCCATGTCGGGCACCACAAGCTCCGCTGCGGCCGATGGCGTTGCCGCCCTGACGTCGGCGGCGAAGTCGGCTATGGTGAAGTCGGTTTCATGGCCCACCGCCGACACCACCGGAATCCGAGACGACCTGATCGCCCTGGCCACCGTCTCATCGTTGAAAGCCCACAGCTCCTCGGCCGACCCGCCGCCCCGCCCGACTATGAGTGCGTCGATGTCGACAATGCCCTCGGCGCCGCTCGCGGCGTTAGCGCGTTCAATGGCAGCCACAATGCTGGCAGGCGCCCCATCTCCCTGCACCAGCGTGGGGATGACCACGATATGCACAGCAGGCCAGCGCCGCCTGGCCACAGTGATAATGTCGCGAATCGCCGCTCCAGTCGGCGATGTGGCCACAGCTATACACTTCGGAAATCTGGGCAGCGACCGCTTCAGCGCAGGATCGAACAGCCCTTGTGCCTCCAACTTGGCCTTGAGCTGTTGAAAGGCGAGGAACAGCGCCCCGAGCCCTGCGGGTTCCATGAAGTCTATGTAGAGTTGATACTCTCCTCCGCTTCTGTACACGCCCACGTATCCATGGGCGAACACCCGCATCCCACTCTCCGGGCGAAAACGCAATCCCCTGTTGGCTCCCTGGAACATCACGGCGCGAAGGCGCGAAGCATTGTCCTTGAGCGTCAGGTACATGTGCCCAGACGAGTGGTGCGTGAAGTTGGATATCTCGCCGCTCACCCACACATCGGCAAGGCGCGTGTCGGCCTGAAGCAACCTGGCTACGAAGTCGGTGACCTGAGAGACTGAGTAGACCTCAATCTCGAGCGGACCGCCCGCTCCGGGAAATCCGGCGATCCTGGAATATCCGTTCAACAGGACGCACCCCCATTCTCAATGTGCGCCTGCCACGCTAGAAGCGCCACTCCCACTGCATTGTCGCGCGAATGCTCGGGCGCCGCGAAGTGCAGCACTGAGCCTGGGACCATGCGCGCGACTTCATCCTGCATTATGCGGCGGATGATCGAATTCGAAGCCACTCCGCCCGAGGCCAGCAGCTCACGAAGGCCGGCGGCCCTTAGCCCCTCCGCGCACAGCGCCGCCGCCGACTGCCCTATGCATTCCAGAACGCCCAGAGCCAGGTCCGCTTGGCGCTTGCCTCCCCCCAGTTCCCGCATGGCAGCTGAACACGGCCCTGAGAAGCTCACCGCCAAACGCCCCGGCTCGCGTGCGCGCGCAACGGCCACTGGCAACCTCGCCGCCCCCGAGCGCCCATCCGCCGCCAACCGCTCCAGCCCCGGGCCTGCCGGGAAAGGTATCCCCAGTTTGACGCCGATTCTGTCGATGAACTGCCCGGCGCTTAAGTCGTCAGTGCCTCCCAGCAGCTCTACGCTGAACCTGTCGCGCACCGCCAATAGTTCGGTCGTGCCTCCCGACAGGTGGAGAGCGAGAAAACCGCCGCATCTTGCGATGCCCAGATCCGACGACCAGCTGGCGGCGGCGATGTGTCCCTCCTGATGCGATACCTCGATATACGGCGCTGCCAACGATGCCGATGCGGCTCGGCCAAAGCCCGAGCCCGCCAGGAAGACCGGCATGTATGATCCCCGAACCCGCCGTGGCCAGGCGCTGGCGCCCACAGCCGCGACCTTCAGGCCGCGCTGCCTGGCAGTATGTAGCGCGGCCTCAATGAGAGCGGGGGTGTTGCGGACATGTTGAAACACCGCCTCGGACTGGCGCAGCCCCACTGCCCCGAAAGAAACCTCAAGCGGCGTCCTGCCGTCGTAGACAAGGCCGCCGCTGTCAACCAGGGCCACTGACGTTGTGTAGCAGCTTGTGTCCAGCCCCAGGCTGCACAGGTTAGCGAGCAGTGTCACCGTCCCCTCCCTCGGCAGTGCCGCCGGAGGCCTGGCGCTTGAGCCTGTCGGCCAGCGTGCCCAGGATTCCGTTGACGAACCGCGGAGAGTCGGCGCTTCCGTAGAGCTTGGCAATCTCCACTGCCTCATCGATGGAGCTGGCCACAGGCACGCTCTCGAGATACAGCATCTCATAGACGGCAATCCGCATGATGTTCCTGTCCGTCGGCGACATACGGTTAACGGCCCAGTCGTGTGCGACTTCTGCCATGATACCGTCGATATCCTGCTTGCGCTCGCACGATCCCAGCACGAGCTGACGAGCGAAAGACTTGCCCCGTTCGCCGAGATCGAGATCATGCGATTGCTCGAGCGCGCACTGGATCGCCCACTCTTCAGCGCAACCGGACAAGTCTACCTGATAAAGAGCCCTCATGGCGGCCTCTCTGGCTCGCCGCCGCTCAGCGCGCATCCGCATACCACTCCTGTCGTACTTCCATCGCGCGGCCTAGTAGCGCGGCCTCCGAAACCGCCTTGCAATCACGGCCTTGAGCCCCTCGTGATCGTCCACGTATCTGCCGAGCATGAATCCGATAACCACAAAGATCGCAAACGCCAGCGCCCGCCAGAATCCGGCTATGATCACAAGCAGCCCGAAGACCCCGCCGGCGATTGCGCCGATCACTTCGCCCGAATGCTCCTCGGGAATGCTCCAGTTGCTGTTCTTGAACCACGCCATACGGCCACCCCTCCACGCTCAACGCCCACAGCCGGGCGACTACGCCCTGGGCTTGCTGCGTTCATGCGCCACGCCGCGGACTATGGTGTGCACCGACTTGACGGGAAGGCCCACCATCGCAGTGAATGCCGTCGAGAGCTCGTTCTCGAGGCGTTCGCATACCTCGGGAATGCTGACGTCCGGGTACACTTGAATCTTCGTGGACACCGCGATTCCTTCCGAATCTCCCGTCGCCTGAGCGTCCACTTCCCTGATCCCGCTGACCTGGCGGGCGGCCCGGCGGACTATGGCCTCGATCGCCGACATCGATATGCGCACATCGCCCAGCGCCGTGTTGACCACTATCGGTGTGGGCTCATCCTCGCTCCTGAGCGCGGCTGAAATAAGGTACAAGACGACCAGAGCCATCAGAATGCCCACGGCCGCGGTCACAAGCTTGTGCTCAGACACGGCCCCGAAGAAATCCATGGCGAAGCCATTCGGGAAGCCCGGGCCAGCTACCGACGCCAACACCACGGCGCTCAGCATAACTACGAATGCCGCAGCAACAACCAGCACAACCCTGTCAAGCGTCTTCAATTCCGTCACCTCCGCAGTGCGGACGCACAGCGCAAAACTAGCGCACGCGCGCCTCTGTAGGCGGTTCCTTCTCATCGACCAAAACGTTCGTGACATGAACGTTGACTTCGACTACATCTAGCCCTGTCATGATCTCAATGGCGCGCTTCACATTCTGCTGCACGCCTGCGCACACCTCGGGGATCACCGCGCCGTATTTCACGACCACATTGAGGTCGACCGCAGCCTCCTTCTCGCCGACCTCAACCTTGACCCCGCGAGCCAGGTTCTTCTTGCCCCACAGCTCGCTCCAGCCTTCGGTAATGCCGCCGGACATCCCGGCGATGCCTTCCACCTCCGACGCAGCCAGGCCGGCGATGACCGCCACAACCTCGTTGGCGATCTTGACCGATCCGAGTTCAGGCCTCTCCTCAAGTTCCATCTCTGCACCCCCCGGCGTCCGCCAGGAAGAATCACTGGCGACCGCAATAGAATTATAGCAGACGAGGCAGCATTCTGCCGTCGCTGTCTCTAAACAATTCACCGCGCCCCACGGTTTATCCTTCAGTCCTCTCTCTGGGCAATCGTGATTCTGCTCAGGCCGATGCCTGCGGCGCGCCCCACGATATCGCCTATCGCCCGTGCATCCGCCTCTTCAAGTCTTCCCGACTTCACCACCACGCTTGCACCCTCGTCAGTCAACGACACAATGGCATCCGCATACCCCCTCGCCAGTATCATGCTCTCGGCATCGAACTCGCGGCGCGCCCTGCTCACCGCGGCCAGTAAGGCGGCCTGCGCCTGGCGTCTCACCTCGGAATCAGTATCGGGGTCCTCCGCGACTTCCTGGATGATCTCGATTTCGATCGCCCGCTCCCTCTCACGCTCCAGTCTGAACTCTTCGAAGAAGCTCGGCCGCGACAGAGCCACGGCCACGGGCGCAGACGCGGATTCGGACACTACGGGCAAGCCCGGGCCCGCGCCTTCTTCTGTCCGCTCTGTCGGTACAGATGCCGGCTGAGATATCGACGTGGGCACCGGCGCGAGCATAGACGCCGATGCTCTCCGCCCTCGTCGCCAGTCCGCCGCCGACGAGATGGCCAGGGCCAGCACGGCCAGGCCAACCATGGCATAAGACAGCTGCAGAAACCATCTGTCGCCCTTCACGTCGATCACTCCTCGGACTTGTCGTGAGTCTTGGCGCGTTCCGTCACGGCTTGCACGCGGCCACCACCATCACCCGGTGGGCCGGCACGCCCAGAAGCGTCTGGGTTGCCTGGGCCAGCTCGCGTTTGACCGCCGAGTCGGCGGCCCCGGGCGCCGCCACCAACACTCCGACTATACGGGGCGCCTGCTCCGCAATGAGTATCGGCACCTGCCCGCGCCCAGAAGACGGATCGGTCAGAAGCACCATCTCGCGCGTCTGGCGCCGCTCCGAAGAACGTTTGGTCTGCCCCGATGCCTGCTCCTCGCTGTTGCTCTCCTCCACCACTGAGTTTTGGGCATACTCCCTGGACGAACTCCCGACCAGAGTGATC
>ENA-UOOR01002508-UOOR01002508.1-fermentation-metagenome-genome-assembly--contig:-NODE-2508-length-18389-cov-2.654576_pt1 | contig 18389 bp, 15 predicted proteins | sample MGYA00245780_ERZ724029 | MGnify/ENA primary metagenome ERZ724029 (study PRJEB28704, sample SAMN03018315) | fermentation metagenome | biome: anthropogenic terrestrial biome; feature: soil; material... | reverse complement strand
TGCAACGTGTGCAAGTGCCTGGCCGGGAACTATATCACCGATGGCATAGATACCCTTCACACAAGTCTCAAAATTTTTGTCAACAGGGATCTCTCCACGCTCTAGCCCCAAATCCACAGTTTCCGCCAAGAGTCCTTCTGTGTTGGCAACGCGTCCAATTGCTATCAACACTCCTTCTGCAGTAACTGTTTCCTCCTTGCCCTTTAAGGTGAAACAGCAATTTAGATCACCCTTATACTCAATGTTTTTAACCATTGCCCCGGTATAAATTGCCACGCCTTTCTTCTTAAGAATCATACTCAGACTCTGTGAAACTTCCTTATCAAAAAAGGGCACAATCCTGTCTGCCGCCTCAATTATTGTAACTTCTGTGCCAAGGGCATTATAAATCGAAGCCAGCTCAACACCTATCACGCCACCACCGATTATGATCAGCTTTGAAAAAATATCATGCCGTGCACCCAGCAAATCATCACTGGTGACCACACCGGGCAAATCTAATCCGGGAATCAGCGGCTGTGCAGGCTTGGAACCTGATGCTATCAATATATTGTCTGCATTGTACAATACATTCGCATCATCCGATCCTATAACCCGTACGACTCCCTCACCTTCGATAACCGCTTTGCCTTTTATCAAATCAATTTTGTTCTTCTTAAATAAACTCTCGATACCCGATTGCAAATGCTCAACAACTTCATTCTTCCTTGCATACAGCCCATCCACATCATAAGAAACAGCACTAACCTTTATTCCCATCCTATCGCAAATACGGATTTCATCCAGTAACTCAGTTGCATGCACAAAAGTTTTTGTTGGTATACAGCCCCTGTTAAGGCAGGTACCGCCTATTTCTCTATTTTCTACCACAGCCGTCTTTATTCCGAGCTTTGCAGCTTCCACAGCTGCCACATAACCACCGGGACCTGCTCCTATAACTATTAAACCATATTTATCTGCCATTACCTTCTCCTCCGTGCAAAAGCAATTCTTTTATATCCTCCACCATGCTCATAGACACAAGATCAGATTTTTCTATCTTGTCAATAGCTGCCGCAAGTACCGCCCAAGAAAAGGGCAAGCCTTTTAAAACACACGGTATATCAGCAAAAAATTGAGTATCCATAGCGTCGGTATAAACCTCAACATCTTTAATTTTGCCCTCTTTTACATCCAAGTGCAATTGAATTTCTCCCCATCCAAACCGTTTACTGATTTCGTAACCGAAAGAAGCAAGGCGGCCAAAACACCAGTTCCAATCACTGAATTTTGCCGTCAATTTTTCTATTTCTTTTCTATCAAAAGCCTCATCTAAAATTTCCTTCGGCATCAGGCCATATACTTCTCCAAACGCCTCAACCAACTTCTCTTTTACTACTTCCACTGTAACACCCGCAGTACATTCCGCAAGATTCACTACCCTAGACTTTACGGATTTTACACCCTTTGAGGCCAGCTTTTCCACGGATGCATTCAAATATTTAGAAAGCATTTCTTTTTCAACATCAACCATTATTGTACCATGATGATAGCATTTTTCACCACTCTTGTAAAAAGCATTACCCGAGAACTTTTTACCACAAATCTCAATATCATTTCTGCCCGTCTTTTCAGCATTAATGCCTAATTTGCCTACAGCCCTAAGTATTACCTCAAGCTGCTTATTTACATCATAATCACCTTTTTTTGTAAGAAAAGTAAAGTTGAGATTGCCTAAATCGTGAAATACAGCACCTCCGCCTGAAAGCCTGCGCACTAAATAGCCACCGTCACTTTCCAGTTTTTCAACCTTACATTCCCTCATGGCATTTTGATTTTTACCGATCACCACTGTATGCTTATTTTGCCATAAAAACAAAATACATTCTCCATCAAGCACATTATTCAGCAAATATTCCTCAACCGCTAAATTTATATATGGAACAGTGTTTCGCGTTATATAATATTTAATATTATTTATCATATTTTTCTCTTTCATTAAAACAAAAGGACGCCGCAGCTTAATATCTCCGGCGTCTCATCATTAAAACTGATATCTGAGTACAAGGTTTCTTGCTGCACCCACCTCATCCAGCCTTCTTACCGGTGTATGCAATGGTGCCTGATGAAACTGTTCTTCATTATTCTGGGCAGCTTCATATATACTCAACAATAAATCGACAGCCTCATCAAGAGTTTCCTTAGACTCTGTTTCTGTTGGCTCGAACATTAAAGCCTCATGAACTATGAGCGGGAAATACATGGTAGGCGGATGTATACCTCTATCCAAGAGCATTTTTGCCACATCCAAAGCAGATACACCTGTGTTCTTTTTTAAACCTTCAAGCGAAATCACAAACTCATGCATACATATTCCGTCAAAGGCAATATCATAAGTTTTAGAAAGCAGAGCCCTCATATAGTTAGCATTTAATACTGCATTCTGAGATGCTTCAAGAATCCCCTCCGCACCAATATTCAAAATATAAGTCAATGCCTTAACCACAACCAGGAAATTACCATAAAATGCTTTAACACTTCCGATTGTCTGTACCGGCATATCAAAATCATATGAACCGTCTCTCTCAACTACGTGATATACGGGCATGAAGGGTGCCAAAAACTTCTTACAACCTACAGGACCTGAACCGGGGCCGCCGCCGCCATGAGGAGTGGAAAAAGTTTTATGCAAATTCATGTGTACTACATCAAACCCCATATCCCCCGGACGAACAACACCCATAACCGCATTCAGGTTAGCTCCGTCATAATAATTAAGACCGCCCGCATCATGAATTATCTTAGTGATCTCCAGAATATTTTTATCAAATATCCCTACGGTATTGGGGTTTGTCAGCATCAAGCCTGCTGTATCATCACCAACCAATTCGCGCAGCTTTTCAATATCCACACATCCTTCTGCATTTGAAGGAACAGATACTGTAGTAAAATTACCCATTGTTGCAGAAGCCGGATTAGTTCCGTGAGCAGCATCAGGCACAATAATTTTGGTACGCTTAAAATCACCGCGAGCCTCATGATAAGCTTTGATCATAAGTATACCTGTCAATTCACCATGGGCACCTGCTGCAGGCTGGAATGTCATGCTATCCATTCCAGAAATTTCACATAAATATTTCTCCGCATTTGCAATAACCTCCATGCAGCCCTGTACGCTATGAGCAGGCTGCAGAGGATGTATTTTCTTAAAAGCCGGTAAAGAAGCAATTTCTTCATTTACTTTAGGGTTATACTTCATGGTACAGGAGCCCAAAGGATAAAACCCGTTATTTAAGCCGTGGGTTCGTTTGATAAGCTGTGTATAATGCCTGCTTATATCAACTTCAGCTACTTGTGGAAGGTGCAATTCTGTTTTTCTTGTGATTTTGTCATCCAGCGAATACATGGGGACATCACTTTTCGGTAAAATAGAACAACCCCTGCCCGTACGGCTTTTTTCAAAAATCAAATTCATCCTTTGCACACCTCCTTTATAATGCTTACCAGTGTGTCAATTTGTGCTTTTGAATTCATTTCCGTTACACACCATAAAATGCCATCATCAACAGGATAACCGCCAAGAATCCCCTTTTTCTCCAGCTCTGCCATTAAGATATTCGTTTTTATTGGACAAGTTGTTACAAATTCGTGAAAGAATTCACCGCTAAATTTCATCTCGAAACCCTTTATTTCACATATAGACTTTGCCGTATAATGTGCCTTAGACAAGCATTGATTCGCCATTTCCTTAATGCCGTCCGCTCCCATTGCTGTCATAAATACAGATGCCGTCAATGCACATAGAGCCTGATTTGAGCAAATATTTGAAGATGCCTTTTCACGTCTGATATGTTGCTCTCTTGCCTGCAGAGTTAAAACATATGCACGTTTGCCATCTACATCTTTGGTTTCTCCCACTATTCTACCGGGAAGTTTTCTCATAATGGGCTTGGTAGTAGCCATAAATCCCAAATACGGACCGCCGAAAGCCAATGGCATTCCAAGCGGCTGACCTTCGCCTACTGCTACGTCAGCGCCATATTCTGCCGGAGTTTTTATTATAGTAACAGCGATGGGGTTAACCCCCATAATATACTTCGCACCGGCTGAATGGCTAATTTCTCCTATTTTTTCAGCATCCTCAATTATGCCGTAATAATTAGGCTGCTGCATATATACACAAGAAACAGTACTGTCTGCCATTTTTTCAAGGGCTTCTATATCTGTAACACCACCCGTTGTAGGTACAACTACAAGCTCAATGCCTGAACCCTTGCAATAGGTTTGAACCGTACGTATCACCATAGGATTTACAGACCCGGAAATCAACGCCTTTGGCTTTTTCTTATCCTTAAACATTAAAACTGCCTCAGCCGCCGCTGAGGCCCCATCATATACAGATGCATTTGAAACATCCATGCCAGTAAGTTCGCAAATCATAGTTTGATATTCAAATATCGATTGTAAAATTCCCTGACTGATCTCTGCCTGATATGGTGTATAAGCCGTTACGAATTCTTCCTTGGAAGTTACACTTTTTACTATTGCCGGAATGTAATGATTATAAGCGCCGGCACCTCTGAATATCGCAGAAAATACCTTATTTTTAAGCGAGAGCTCTTCCATGATGTTTACTACCTCAAGCTCGCTTTTCCCTACCGGCAAATCCAGTTTCTTAAGTTTCATGGCTGCCGGTACTTGCACATATAAATCATCAAGGCTATTTACACCTATAGAGGCTAGCATTTCTTTGCGCTCAGCCAATGTTGATGGAATATAGCTTCCCATTAATTATTCCTCCGTTTCACAAACCAACTCGTAAGCAGATACATCAAGTAATTCTCTCTGATCAGTAATATTTTCAACTTTTATAAGCCATGTACCGTAAGGATCTGAATTAATTAGTTCCGGTGAATCAATCACTGCCTCATTAATTTCAGATACAGTAGCTGTAAATGGACTGAGTATATCTGAAACTGCCTTAACAGACTCTATATCTGCAAAAGACGTTTCCAATTCACAAGAATCACCCGGCTCCGGCAAATTTACAAATACAATGTCACCCAATGCATCTTGGGCAAAGTTTGTAATGCCTATGAGTGCAGTTGAATCATCAATCATTTTAACCCACTCATGAGTTTTCGCATACTTTAAATTTTTAGGATTATTCATTTTCATACCCCTTCTTTATTTAAATAATTTTTAATTTTTTAATCTCTTTTATAAAAAGGCAACTCTATAATTTCAACGGGTATGCGTCTGCCTCTTACATCAACTTCTAGTGCAGTACCCGGTTCTGTATAATCAATTTCAAGTATTGCCATAGCCAACGCTTTTTTGAAATACGGACAATGCGTACCTGAAGTTGTATACCCTACTGATTTATTGCCGCAATAAACCTTTTCATGTTCACGAACAATACCTCTTCCTGTAATCTTTAAACCCACCCTTTTTCTCGTTAAGGGAAGCTTTGCTTCAATGCCTTTTTTGCCGATGAAATCTGCCTTATTCATCTTTACACCGAAATCAAGACCGGTTTCAAGCGGAGAGATAGTTTCGTCCATCTCATGCCCATACAACGGCATACCGGCTTCAAGCCTTAATGTATCTCTGGCACCTAATCCACAAGGGATAAGGCCAAAATCCCTACCTGCTTCAATTAGCAGATCCCAAATTTTCACCGCATTTTCTGCAGCCACATATATCTCATAACCAAGTTCACCTGTATAGCCTGTACGTGATACTAAACAACTTATTCCCCCAACATTCGCATTATCTATAAATGTATAATATTTGATAGGTATTGAGGGTTTATCGGCCACTTTCGCAAGAATTCCAGGTGCCGCAGGCCCCTGAAGTGCGATTTGAGCAATCTTATCAGATCTATCGGTAAAAGTAACATCACCGAAAAGTTTCTGCTTCATCCACTTAACATCTTTAAATCTATTACCTGCATTTACTACGATAAGATATTCATCTTCACCAACCTTGTAAACAAGTAAATCGTCAAGCACACCGCCCTCTTCGTTGCACATAGGGCTGTAGCGAACTTGTCCAATTTTCATGTTCGTAAAGTCATTTGTAAGTAACATGTTTATGTTGGCCAATGCATCTTTACCTGTGTAATAAACCTCTCCCATGTGAGATACATCAAACAAGCCCGCCTTCGTTCTTACCGACATATGCTCATTGATTACCCCGCTTTCATACTGTACGGGAAGCAAGTACCCGGCAAATGGTACAATTTTACCACCGGATTCAACATGTTTTTCATATAAAGGAGTTTTTAATTCCATTTTTTAACCTCTTTCTATTAAAAATTAGAAAAATATTTTAAAATAATCATACAAATTATGATTATATCATAATCATTGAACAAAAACCCTTACATTTTTAATATATATTTCATATTACCAAATGAATTTTTGAATATTTTTCATCTAAATCTTTTGCTTAGCTTAAAAGGTTACTTTTACCACAATATAGTAGCGGAAGCCGCGTTTAATTAGTTTAACAATATACGTTTCCATAGCACACTGGTCTATATTTCACTAGGCAATACCGTTTGAAACATACCTCATAGTTTTTATCCGCATAACTGTTAGAAATCCATAATTTGTCAAAAACTTATTGGATGTATCATTACTAGCTTATTTATAAACTCATCAATACTTACCAAGGGGTAAAACCATAAAATATATTAAATCTCTACAAATTAAGCTAATATATATTAGCATTATATTTCAAGAAATTCCTTCGTGTCAAGAAACTTTTCTTATTTTAGACATTTAACTACTATTGTAATAGTCAAGTTAGAGTGAGTCAACTTTTTAACAGCACTTTTTATAAATTTATACGCATATTTTTGGGTGCTATTTATTTTGAGGCTTATGCATGATGTACTCAAGTATAATATTGCAACCAAGTACCTATTCTTTTTATATATCCCAAAGGTAAAATCTATGTCTTTCTACGGGTTTTCCAAAATATTTTTACTCTTAACCTTACATTTAGCAATTATTCCTTAAATAAAATCTGCCTCTGCTACAAAACATTAAGTTCTAATTCTATATATTGGCTCCTCTTAATTTTTTTACTTATTTTATAATTATATTATACTTTTAAACTATTTGGTATAAAAATATTTAATAATTATATTGGTATTAGATAAAAAGAGCACCTATGGAAAGGTGCCCTCTGCCAATATAACTGTATTATTATTGTACTTATTATAATAAGTTATCCCATAAATCCCCTAAAGTACACGCAAAAACCAATTAAGCTCATAAAATTTTTATTCCTAAAAATTTTAACTGTATTTTCTTTACCAGGGAAACTACTGCATCCATATATATTAGTGCTATCATTCTCATACCATAACGCAATAGTTTCATTTCGTGCCTTTGTACCCCCACCGTAAATTAGAAGATTTTGCCTAAAAGCATATCTCCTAAAATAAGGGAACCGCTAAATTCCCTTGGGCTGCCTAATCTAGTGGTAATAATATAAATACAGCCCTAAAAAATACTTACAAACATCCAGCAACATATCCTGGTTCATATCTACCTCTTCTTCGAGCATATCTAAAATCCGGGCTGATAAAATGCCGTAGCCCGGTTTAGCTCTATCCCTAGGTCTGGGCATATTTACATCTATTAAGTCTTTTAAATTACCAGGACCGGCTGTCATAACAACTATACAATCAGCAAGATAAATAGCCACATTTGAGCCTAAGGTTATGGGTATGGTTACATCAGTTGTATAGCAAATACTTGCTCCCATTGTAGGGCAACTAAGCGTAAACGTAGTACCTGCGGCAACTACCCAGCTTGTAACATTTGCTACAGGTGTAAGCAACGTACCTTCAGGCAATATATTTCCTGTTACATTTGGCAAGGTGGCGGAAAGCTTATAATTAACCGCATCTGCTCCCAATAGCGTATAGCCTGTTACTATAACATTATATCGCTTAACTAAGTCATTAATGGCAATATCATTTGAAAGATGAACCTAGAAAAAATCAGCATAGTTAGTATATTTCTGTTCATCTCCTTCATAGCCGAAATATACTCTTGCTTTTTCATTTTGTGTGCTTTGTCTTGTATATCACCCAATTCTTCCTTTTTGCTTAGTAGCAATTACCAGAACAAATCCATGTTTTAATTTCATTTAACTACCTTTGAAAGCTTTTTTTTAGGTGCATTTTTTCTTATTATCATATTATACTTTGCAATTTCGTCTGCCTGACGTTTCAGATCTTCTTCATATAACTGTTGTTTATGTAACCTTTCTGCCTCAATTTCAGGCTTTTTTTGATTAAGATAATCTGTTACAGCCACATTAAGCTCTTCATTACACATCTTTAGATGCTTTTCAAAGGCATTTGGGTAAAGAAAGCGTTTTTTACCATGCTCAGGAAAACTTATAATTATCATACCGTCTTCCTGGCCTATAACTAATCCTATACCAAATACAGAATGCAAAACTTTTTCATTCAACAATACATTTTTCTTCATATAATTCACCCCTAAATTTTTTCATCAATTTCAAGCTTTTTTAATGTGTTCTCAATATAATCCTTAACATTGTCTTTTGCTATTCCCAATACAATAGCAAACTCGCCATAAAGAAGTTCCTCAACAAGTTTTATATATTGCCTTTCTAATTAGGCAAGTTTATTCTCTGTTTTATTAACGATTCCCCGTTTGTTATATTTGTTTTTAATAAGCCGCAGCATACCCACACAATCGCAAGATTGCAGTATTGCTTGGTAATGTTCTTTTAGCAGCATCGTTTTTTGGTTTTCATATGTTTCCGCGCTTAATAACGGTATTTGCTTAATTAAATTCTGTGCTTCTTCATATTTTATGATAGGACGCATGCATACAATGGTATCTATAGGTATGAACAACTTACAATTGTGATATAACAGCGAAAGGGTATAATAAAGTCTATCCCTGTTAATCGACGGAATATCTAAAAAACCAATTTCATCAACTCGACAAACACCGTTACCCCCCTAAACAACTAGATCACCAATTTGATACATAATTATTTCAGAACCTCCTTTGGGTTATCAAATGGTATTTAATTACAATTCTTTTTCCAGCCATAAACGCTTGCCGCCATAATATTTTTGGGCAATTTTGTTTTATGTTTCATCATCAAGCTGTAATAACCTTGTACTAACCTGGCGGTTTATAATATCAGCATCCTCTTTTGTAAGTTTAAACGAACAAATATCTTCTTAGCATTGGGAAATATTCAGATGAGAGCACCTTCCATTTTCCAATAAACCTATGCAATTAGGTATATCAAAGATATTTTTATTAGAATACCGCGCTAGATTCATCTTCATCACCCCCGTATCATATACATCTAAAGGTTCTCAAGTAAAGTTTTTTAGTAATATCCTGCGTAATTCACTAAGCAAAATTCACCTCTGTTTAGGAAAACAAATATAGTCAAGTAAGCCTTACTTAAAACTGACCTTCAACTAAAAATTTATAAAATAAAAAAGTGTGGCTTCGACAACTGGAATTACGTTTGTCAAAACTACACGTTGTATTATTATTTTATCATAATTTTCTATTAAAATGTAAGCAGAAATTATTATAGTGTAAATTTCTTATTAAAGTAATAATTTAATATTAATATGTTCAAGCAGTATTTTAAAAAGGTTGTCAAACAATAAGGTATAAACAAATACGCTATCACAATCTGCACTATACATATAGGCTACCATATTGACGGCAATAGGGTCAACACCAAAATAGGTATCCCAATATTTAGCACACTCAAATATTGTTATTATAATGAACTTATATGCAGATGTTTTGGAAAAGCACCGCAGTCCAGAAATATAGTAGCACTGAAAAGTATAAATTATATTTGTCTATTGTTGCTTCCGCTTAATCTTGAGCTGCATATCTTCAAAATAGTAAAGAAGGACACCTTCGGGTGTTCTCCTATTGACCTTGTTATTTTTATATATTTTCTATAAAGCGCATCATCATGGCTGCTACCTGCGCTCTTGTGGCATTGCTTTCGGGTGAGAGAGTAGAACTTGTTATGCGTGTGATAAGCCCTTCCTCAACAGCCCACTTCATGCTTATAAGCGCCCAATCAGAAACAGACATCGCATCTAAAAAAGCTGAAAAATCATTAACAGCAGTAACATCATAGCCCTTATAGCTTACATAGCGGTACAAAATCGCTGCCAGCTGCTCACGAGTGGTATTATCGATTGGAGCGTAGGTATCGGAATCATATCTCTTAACGATAACGTTTTCCTCAGCCCAGGCCACTACCTCGGCAAAGTATTTGTCACTTGCCACATCTGCAAAGTTGCTTGCATCAGTTACTTTAGGCTGGTTTTCCAATCACCACAGCACTGTAACAATCATGCCGCTTGTGGTATTACTCGCCGAACTATCCTTCACTACGAGAGCAAGCAACTGATTACTCCATCAGAGGTTAACACAGTTTCGGGATATCGTTATTACAGCCCGTTGGATGTGGCAAACCTTTTGCTTGTTTTTGAATTAAAGGACACGAATTTATCCCTTGGGGCAAACCGCGACTAGTCATGAGCTTGTCCAATACTTCTGTTACGGTTCCACCTTTGATGGCCTTATCTGTATAGATATCCAAAAGCAACCTGTTCTTCCGTATACCTACTTTCCTTCATTTATCATCCACCCCATATTTAATATTCTAGCATATTTCTCTCATTATAGGTGAACTACTTTTTCGGAGAGCAGGTCATCACCTCGCCTCCCTCAATAAAGTTCGTGATATAAGTTGAATTTATAAATAAAATTACGTATGATATTAAGGTAATTTAGAATTCGAAATAACAACTATTAAAATAATCATAATTGAGAGGATCGACGGATGAATAATTTAATTAATTTGCTAAAAATTCATGGGCCTCTTACCGGAAAAGAAATCCACGAAAAAACTGCTATGAATGTCTTTAATCTTTGGAAAGATTGTAATCAATGTACTGATATCGCTACGAAAACGATTGGAACAAGGTATTTAAGGCTAGACAAACATGTTGAAGGCTATGCAAGGCTTTCCCCCTCCATCATCAGAGAGTTTTATAATTATACGGTTATCAGTTTAGTGAATCAGGCTGAGGCCGCGCACTCCAAGGCAGCTAGGCTCCATCAAACGATCATCACAATCAGTACAAACAAATTTGAACTAGCGCGAGGTATCATGGAAAAAACTATTGAATCTCAGCATGATCCTCAAATGATTCAAGAAAAGGTTTGTTTCATGATTTCTGGAGATGTGGCATATGAAATGGCACACCTTGAACCCAGACCTGAATTTTCAACAGGCAAGATTGTAAATGGATCGGATCTTGATATTGTTATCGTTTATAAAGACCTGCCTGAAAGCATAATTAAAGGTCTTGATTCCTCTATCTATGAACGGAAATATTATTTGCTCAATAATCCAAGCTTTAAAGAAGAAATTGACTATGTCATCAAGGGTATTTCCAAGGTGGATAAACAATTGGCGTTTCAAGATTTTCAATCGATGATTGCATCAAAGGTTCTGGATGAAGGAAAATTTCTATGCGGGAATTTTGCGTTGTTTTCTGAGATCAAAAATAAAGTTGCTGATCGTGGGATACCGGAAAAACTAGCTGCTTTAAAAGAAAAGGCGTCAATTGAAAGGGAAAAAGCCAGTTTGAAACTCCTAGCATTTAATAACGCAATAAAAGATAAAGAAATGAGGCAACTGTTTTATACAACCGATGAGAGGGAAGAATTTTTCTAATAATCATAGAATCAGGGCCTGTACGAGTTCCAAATGAATATGCCATCATCCTACCCCAATTCATAACTGTTTTTCTGGTTTTATAATCCGTATTGGCTTTTCATTTTTTCTACATGCCTGTAATGATCATAACGAATCAACTTAGAAGCAGCAGCTTCATCAAGCACAACCGAGATGTCTCCACTGTGAAGTTGTATGGCCGATGCAGTAATCTGCGATGTAATAGGCCCTTCTAGACATTTAGAAACGGTATCAGCTTTCTTGGAGCCATTTACAATCATTAAAATATTCTTTGCATCCAGTATTGTTCCAATACCCATTGTGATGGCAAAATGGGGCATTTGGCTTCGATCAACATTCGCTTTTTTGTAGAAAGCTACATAATTGTCATCTAGGGTCTGTTCTGTCAATGCCTGTACTCTTGTTCTTGATCCGAGGGATGAGCCGGGTTCATTGAATCCCCAATGTCCGTCACCGCCAAGCCCCAAAAGCTGCAAATCAATGCCCCCAGCCTTTTTGATTTCTTCTTCATACCACATACAAAACTTTTTCGGATCTTTCGTTTGACCATCGGGTATATGGATATTTTCTTTTTTTATATTGATATGCTTGAATAGTTCCTCATGCATAAACCTGGCATAGCTTTGATCCATATTGTAGGGCTTGTCCAAATCAATTCCCACTCCAAGGTATTCATCAAGATTGAATGTTCTGACCTGCGAGAAATCAAGCCCCTCTCTGTGCATTCTAATCAGTTCCTTATAGGTACCGATGGGTGTTGCTCCAGTCGCCAGTCCAAGTACACAGTCCGGCTTTGATTTTACATAACCCGCAATGATCTCTGCTGCATATTGACTCATTTGTTCATAGTTTTCCCTAATAATAATATCCATGTTTTATTCTCCCATCTATTCTTAATAATGTGTGATTGAAAAATGCGAATCAATTTAACCATTCATAAGAAATTCTTCTTATTCATTATACTAGATATTTGTTCATAGATAAATACTCTATTAACAAAATAAAAGGCTCAAGTTGCCAAATTGGTTCCCAGCGGATAGCTCTATTCATGCTGCAAAATAAAAATTCCAATCATATAAAGTTATCGGGAACTTTCATATAATAATTAATAATGCATATTCCAACTAAATCATTTTTAGAGTGCATCGACTTTTTGATAGTACTTTCTAAGTTCTTTTTATATAAAACCACTACCATAAAATATTATATCTATTTTCTTTATAAAAAATCCGAACTACTTTTTAAAACACAAAGCCACCACTTAAGTGGTGGCTTTGTGTATGTTTAGAATAAAAAAGAAACATTAAAAATGCAGAAATCTCTTATAAACCAAGGTAAGCCTGACGTACTTCAGGAGAATTCATGAATTCCTCTCCTTTTCCTTCCATAACTATTTTACCTGTTTGAAGTACATAAGCACGATCAGAGAGTATTAAAGCATCTTTCAAACGCTGTTCAACCAAAAGAATAGTAACACCAGTTTGCTTAATATCTTTTATCATGCGAAACATTTCTTTTACCATAATAGGTGCTAGGCCTAGGCTAGGCTCGTCAAGCATAAGAATGCGTGGTTCGGACATCAAACCGCGGGCAATAGCTACCATTTGCTGTTCGCCACCAGATAATGTTCCGGCTAACTGTTTTTCCCTTTCCTTAATACGAGGAAAAATGGAATAAACTTTTTCCAAACGATCAGCATTTACTTTTTTGTCTGTCACTTGGTAAGCACCCATCATTAGGTTTTGCACAATAGACATTTGACCAAAGAGATGGCGGCCTTCCGGTACCATTACTATACCCTGTTTAACAATTTCGTGCGCTTTCAGATTATGTATTGATTTGCCATCCAAAACTACTTCGCCACCCTCGGGTTTCATCAAACCGGATATGGCCTTTAAAAGCGTACTTTTACCGGCACCATTAGAACCTACAACAGAAACAACTTCGCCATCATTAACATTAATACTGACACCAAAGAGAGCAGGCACACCACCATAGGAAACTACTAAATCTTTAATTTCCAACATTGTATGCACCTCCATCTTCTACAGCATCATCACCTAAATAAGCTTTGATAACCTCTGGATTATTGACCACTTCTTTAGGTAAAGAATCGGCAATTTTTTTACCATAGTTCAACACAGCTACACGGTCAGAAATTGGCATAATTACTTCCATAACATGCTCAATAACCAAAAGTGTTATGCCTTGCTTATGAATAGAATGCACCAATTCTACTGCTGCCTGTACTTCCGTAGGGTTCAAGCCGGCCATAACTTCATCCAGTAGTAAAAGCTCTGGTTCAGTGGCCAGTGTACGAGCTAATTCCAGGCGTTTTTTGTTGGCAACAGTAAGCTCTTTGCCAAGAAAATCCGCCTTTTCTGATAAACCAACGAATTCCAATACTTCCATTGCTTTTTTGTGTGCATCTTTTACTTTAGGACGCCTCATTAAAGCGCCTACCATTACATTTTCCAAAACATTCATATCAGAAAAAGGCTTAACCACCTGAAAGGTTCTTGCCATGCCCATATGGGCAATTTTATGAGTAGGCATGCCGGTAATATCCTTGCCCTTAAAGATAATTTTGCCAACTTCAGGTTTTTGATATCCGGCAATATTGGCAAACAGTGTCGTTTTACCAGCTCCGTTAGGGCCAATTAAGCCTACAATTTCGCCTTTTTCCACTTTAAGATCCACACTATCAAGGGCAGTCAACCCACCAAAACGTTTAGTTACATTATGCAGTTCCAGTAATGCCATTACTCACTCACCTCCTGGACTGCTTTCAGGGTGGCTTTCTTTTTGCTTTGGCGTTTTTTAGTGTAGTTATTAACAGCACCAACAATACCGCCAGGCTGATAAATTGCTACCAGCATAATCAGCAAACCATAAATTACAAGGTCAATACCTGAACCGGTACCGCCTAAGAACATTCTGGAACCTTCGGATAAGGGTATAATAATACTGGCACCTACAATTGGCCCCCAAACTGTACCCATACCACCCATAACAGCAATTAAGGCTATCTGAACTGAAGTCATTATTAGGAATGCACTCGGGGGGTCGATAAATAACATATAGTTGATCCAGAAAGAGCCTGCTACAGAACTTACTGTACCACTTAAGATAATTGCCATCAACTTTCTGTTCACCAGGTTAATACCCAACGCTTTAGCAGCCTCGGGGTCTTCCTTGATGGCTCTGAAATAATAACCACTGCGACTGTTTTTAAGCCAAATGGTAATTGCTGTAGCAAGTACCAAAAGTACCAAAACAATGTAAAAATAAGGAACCTTTGATGCAAACTGGAAGTTCAGAAGCGAACTTTCCTTAATGGTCAGGTAAAGCCCTGAAGCACCGCCTGCCGCATCCCAATTGGTAAAGATAATGTTAACTATTTCACCAACTGCCATGGTAGCAATAGCAAAATAGTGTCCCTTCAGACGGAAGCAGGGTAAACCGATTAGGAAAGCCACGATACCGGAGAGGACTATACCTAACAACAGACCCAACCAGGGGTTCCAGCCCCACCATAGTTGACTACAAGCAGTTGCGTAAGCACCCAAACCAAAATACACTGCATTACCTAAGGACATCTGCCCGGCAAAGCCGCCTATCCAGTTCCACGCTGTACCTAGGGTAGCATACATAATGATCAAAATTACGGCATGTAAATAATAACCGGTAACAATTTTAGGAACTACCAACAGGAACAAAAACAATAAGGTAACAATGATTGTGGAAGGGCGTTGCCATAATTTTTTAATTAAATTATTATCTGTCATGTTAACGCCTCCCCATTAAGCCTTGCGGTCTGACAACAACACAAACAAAGTACAGACCATAGACCAGTAAATATTGATACGCAGAACCAAAGAAGAAACCACCAAGCGCCTGAACCATTCCAATGATAAGGCCTGCATAAAACACACCTTTAATCGAACCAAAGCCACCTAATGCTACTGTGATAAAGGCTAAGAACCCATAAACCATACCAACTTCAGGATATATATAGTAAAATTCAGACAGAAGACCACCGGCAATACCAACACAACCTGCACCGATTATCCAAGCTAATATATACATTTTTTGAACAGGTATACCCATTAAAGAGGCTGCATCTTTATCTTCTGATACTGCCTGCAGGGCCAAACCGGTACGGGTCTTAGTCATAAACAGGTAAACCAGGATGGTTGCAACGATTGCGCATAAAGCAGCTACGACCTGCGGTTTGCTTAAGGATAAATTTGGCATAATATTCCAAGAACCTTGAACAAGAGGGTCGGTGATGGAACGATAATCGGCACCCCACAACGCTTGGGCAAGCCCGCGCAAGAAAATCATCAAACCAAAGGTAACAAAAATTTGTGCCATACCCGAGGCCTTTAAAACATGTCGTATTAGCAACCAGTATGTCGCTACACCTAGAAGAGCTATTGCGATTGCAACGATGGGCAATGAAAGCATAGGATCAAGTCCTGGCCAAACACTAAGCCAAAAAGCCAAGAACATTGCCATCATCAAAAAGTCTCCGTGGGCGAAGTTACAAATATCCATAACTCCAAAGATTATAGTCAAACCCAGAGCGCTCAGGACGAAGATAAAGCCCCAAAGCACGCCGCTGCCTACAACCTGTAAAATTACTTCCGACATTGAAACAGCCCCCTTCCAAAATTAATTACAGTTACCTTTCACTCCACGCAGGATAGGGCCAAACAACATCAGCAGTTGCATATTCTTCAGGCCATACAGTTACATATTTGCCACCCTGCACTTGGCAGATTAATACGTTGATAGCCTGATTTTGACCATTTTCGTCAAATTTGATGCCGGACCAAGGCATGATTAATTGATCGCAGGAGATATTCGTAGCTGCTAAAGCATCACGTATAGCAGCTGGATCGGCAGAACCTGCACGATTGATAGCATCAGCCAAAATCAAAGGAGCCTGTACCGCACGAGCGGTATTGCCGTTTAAGTTTGCAATACCATATTTTTCATTAAACATTTCACCAACTTTTTTAGCGTTTTCATTCTTGGCGCTATAGTCGGAGCAATAAGCTTCACGGGTGATGGTATATTCAGCATCCGCACCTAAAATTTTGAAATAGTCTTGTTCAACAAAGCCAGCATCCTGAGCAATCAAAGTAGGCATATAATTATTTTCTTTAAAGGTTTTCATAAGCAAAGTAGCATCAGAAACATAGGATGCCGCAAGTACTACGTCAGGATCAGCTGCTTTAAGCTTTTGCACTTCACTGTTCATAGAAGTAGTGTTGGCAGGATAAGGCATAGATGCTACAATTTCGTAACCGCCTGCTTCTGCATTTTTCGTCCAGCTAGCTGCAGAGTCTTTACCGAAAGCTGTATTTTCATAAATCATAGCAACAGTTTTAATATCATATTGATTTTTAACAGAATTCAAATAATTGAAAGTGTAGTCGCCAAACATAGCATCATGTGGACCTTGACGGAAAATGTTTTTGAAACCACGTTCAGTCAAAGTAGGTGAGCTGGATTCAACTACAAAGAAAGGGATGCCTGCACGTTCAGCTACCTGGCTGGCTGAAGCCACAACAGAGCTTTGATAGCAACCCATTAAAGCTACAACACCCTCTTGGTTAATTAAGCGCTCAGCTTCGGAAGCGCCTTTTTCAGCGGAACCTTCAGAGTTTGCAAAAACGAACTCTATTTTGGCGCCGTTCAAATTAGTAATACCTTCACCGGCTGCCATAGGCAGATTCAAATCAGGATAATCACCGTTAACAATCTCCCCACCTAATTCAATAGCTTTCTTCTGGTCTAAACCAGTGGGAGCAGAGGAACCGGTTAAAGCATAGATAACACCAATTTTAATTATTTCCTGATCAGTTACATCACCGGTTTCTGTGGTTTCACCGCTGCCGCAGCCTGCAAATAAAAATAGAGAACCAATAAGGGCTAAGCTGATTACTGATAATACAGCCAATTTTTTCTTGCTCTTTTTTAACATCTTCATTCCTCCTTATAAATTTTTCTCTTTTTTAATTTACTTAAAACTTAATCTCCAATAGTTTCCCCTTTCTTCTTGTTTGGTCAGTACGCCATTTATATTATTAGGTCTTGCCTTAGAGCATATATAGCTTCGTAATTCATAAATTCTGTCTGGTTTAACTTGTAATATTAATTCCGACACTTCATTAATCAAATCATTAATCATTTTTTCATTCGGTTTGCTCACTATAAACATTTTTATAGCTTTGCAATCAACAAGTACAGAATAAATAGCTCCTAAATATAAATTTTCTGTATTAATAATACCATTTTAATCATATTCCAATCCTAATGCTGCTGTAATATATGCAAGACTTACCTTATTTCCAAAACCTAATCTGGGAAAAATAATATGATAATCTAGCTTGGGTATTGGACTAAAAAAATCAATAATTGCTTCATTGTATGCTAAATTTGTTTTTTCTGAACCAATTATCAAATCTTTAATTTATACCACCAATACCATCAAAAGTTTGAACAGCACCTACAAAAAGCTTAACCGTTAGAGAAGCATATTTTATAGTGTCAACACTCTGCTGAAAGCTCTGTATCTTTCC
>ENA-UOOR01002507-UOOR01002507.1-fermentation-metagenome-genome-assembly--contig:-NODE-2507-length-18389-cov-9.199411_pt1 | contig 18389 bp, 18 predicted proteins | sample MGYA00245780_ERZ724029 | MGnify/ENA primary metagenome ERZ724029 (study PRJEB28704, sample SAMN03018315) | fermentation metagenome | biome: anthropogenic terrestrial biome; feature: soil; material... | reverse complement strand
CGGAAGTCTTTCATAAATTCCGCCAGCGTTTTACACCCATCATAACTCATGGCATTGTAAATAGATGCTCGAAGACCTCCTACTGAACGGTGACCTTTTAAACCGATCAATCCTTCTTCAGTAGCTTCTTGGACAAATTTAGTCTCTAATTCCTCATTGGGAAGACGGAAGGTGATATTCATCAAGGAGCGACTGTTTTTCTCGGCATGACCTTGATAAAAGCCGCTACTGTTGTCAATCTCATTATAGATTAAACCGGCTTTTTCTTGGTTCATTATTTCAATTTGCTTCAAACCGCCTAAATCTTCCAGCCATTTTAAAACCAAGGAAACCATATAAATGGAGAAGGTAGGTGGGGTATTATAAAGAGAATTGTTCTTAGCGTGAATATCATATCGATACATGGTAGGTAGGTTTGTCTTGGCTTTCGCGAGCATGTCCTTTCGGATAATGACAATCGTTACTCCGGCAGGCCCGAGGTTCTTTTGCGCTCCGGCGTAAATTAAACCAAAGGGTTCCGCATTGAAGGGACGGGAAAGGATGTCACTGGACATATCAGCTACTAAAGGAATATCTCCTGTGTTTGGGAAAGTTTGCCACTGGGTCCCATAGATCGTATTATTACTGGTCAAATGGACATAGACAGGGCTTGCCGATAATTTTAGTTCATCTTGGCTAGGAAGCCGTCGGTGTTGTTCATTGCTTAGATCAAGAGCAGGGTGAGCATTTCCGAAAAACTTTGCTTCTTGATAAGCTTTTTCCGCAAAACTGCCGGTAATTAGGTAATCTGCCGTCTTGTCCGGAGACAGAAAGTTCATCGGTACCATAGCAAACTGGGAGCTAGCTCCTCCTTGTAAAAAGAGGACCTTAAAATTATCGCCCATGTTTAAGAGCCGTTTCAGCCTAGCTTCAGCCTCATTTTGAAGGGTTTCATATTGCTTAGAACGATGGCTAATCTCCATCACTGACATGCCAGTAGAATTAAAATTTATTAACTCTTCCCGGGCAGCTTCTAAAACGGACAAAGGAAGAGTCGCAGGACCGGGATAAAAGTTAAAGACACGCTTGTTCATTGTTTAATTATACCTCTCTTCCGGTGAATAATTATTAGTGCCATTATACTATCAATTAATTCTAACTACAAGGGGAAGGAGGTGTTTTGAGTGGAATATTAACAACCTTTTTGCAGGAGTATGAATAGCGAAAAAAGAATAACTTTAATACCTGAGGGAATTGCATAATTACCAAAACTTCTATTTAACCGATCTGGGAAATGCCTCCTTTATTGATTCACCCGCCTTTGATTGACAATACCTAGAAAATAGCCCTAGTTGATTCACCGGGCGTGAAAAACAGTCGGCGTGAACAACCAATAAAAGTGGCCTTCGACGCTTGTCGACTCACCCGGCGTAGATTTTCATCATTTCATGTGTGCGGGCGGTAGCCGGCGTGAGCGACCATCTAGAAAACACTTCCAGGCTTGTCGATCAACGTTAACTTTTATCTTGTTTTTTGCTTAGGCCAAATGGTAGTTAACGTTGACGACTATATAGTGTTTGACTAATATTCGAGGGAATTGTCTAAGATTAGACAATTCCTAGTGGGCATATCAATATATTAGTCTGAATTCGTGACATCTATAGACACCAGGGGAAATCGTGAAAGCTTGCGGTAGCGTTTCCCCTGGTATAGATCGAATAGTCACGAAATCAGATATGTGGTTAATCTTAAATAATGAATTATGCAATTCCTTAACCTGAAGAACGGAGCTAATAACCGACCAGACAAGAAAGGAATAGGGTAATGAGAGATTTAACAACGATCAATGATAAAAACTATGGTTTTTCCCCCTCTCTAGCCGCAGAGATGAGAAATAAAGGCATTGATCTGAGGTTAACTAGAAAGATCTTAGCAAAATATAATGCAGGCGAGTTTGACCGTTTTCAGCCAGTAAAAGCAGTAGGGATTCCGAGCGTGGATGGGGAAAAGATTATTGATTTTACGGGTGAGTTACAGGTGAAAGTAGCGCTCGCCACAGTCCAAGCTAAAATAGATAAATGGGGTTTAAAAATCGACCTTCAGCAAATCTGTAAAGTGGAAGGGAAAGAAGGAATTTTTGATCAGAAAGCATTACAACAGTTGGGTATTCTCCTTTATCCGGTGGTGGGCTATGGAATCTTAAACGGTGGTTCAGCTAGCAGTTATTTTGATTATAAGAAAAATGTCGCTTTTAACCCCCAATATTTTGAAATTTGTCAAAAAGAATTTTCGCTCATAGAAAAGAGCGGAAAGAACCGCTCCAAAGGTTTAGTTCCTGCTTATCTCAATGAAGATAGCACTCCGGGAGCCTGTTTTATTGAATTGAAAATGCGGTCACTTCTTATTGAAATCCTCCGCTACCAACAGCTTACAGGAACAAAACCACAGCAGCTCCTTCCGCTCTTCCAGATGACAAGTATCTATAATAATCAGGAGATGGCCGAAGCTTATCAGCTCTTCAAAAATAGTCTTTATTTACAGGAATTAGTTTCAGAAACCGGAGTAGAGATAACAAAAGTTTTAACCGGAGTTCAGCCCATGTTGGCAGCGTATACCCATAGCTGTTTAGGTCGACCGAAAGAGATATTTACCAATGCTTACGGTATAGAGAACACCCCTTTACCTATGCCTGGAGGTCATGGTCAGAATTTTGAGATATTACGAGATTGCTATCAAGAACTTTTACAACGTGGTATCAAGCTGATTTATTTAGGTAATGTGGACAATTTAGGGTTTACCGTGAATCCGATTGCCATCGCTCTACTTGCGCTCCAAGGTAAACAGGCTGGGTTCGAATTCTCCTTTCGGACGGTAGTAGATGTAAAAGGCGGGGTCTTAGTTCTAGATCAGAATAATAAATTGAACTGTGCTGATTTGGGAGTAGCTATTTCACAAGAAGAAGTGTTGGCGGCGGAACAAAGAGGGGAGAGTATCCTGTTTAACTGTGCGACTGGCTTATTTGACCTGGAATATCTGGTTTCTCATCTCGATTGCATTATCGACAATCTCCCGGTGCGCTTTTCCGATCAAGATAAAGATGCTGGTCGTTATTCCCAAGCGGAGCAGGTTACCTGGGAAATAATTGGGATGCTGGATGATTTCTATATTTTTGGCATTAACAAATTCGATCGTTTTTTAGCAGCTAAACTTGGGGTGGAAACTTTGCTAGCTAGCGGAATTGGGCTAGATGATCCAAGGTTTCCCAAGGGTGAAGATCCGAAAAAAGATCTAAAGAGGATTGCGATTAAACTCCATCACGGTTTAAAGCAGAAGTTAGCGACAGTCTATGGGATGAAGAAAGTAAGAGGGCGCTGGGAACCAAAATCCATACAAGAGCTGAGAAGTGAAATTTAAGGTACAAAAAGCCGCGACAAAAGTCGCGGCTTTCAACCATCTTTGCCTTTAAGGGCTAAAAGTATCGCTTTCTTATCCTCCGGTTAGCTAATTTCATCCGTAAGATAACTTGCGACGATCTCCCCATAATAAAGCACGTGGAAATCACGACCTTGATACCACTTTTCCCGTAAGTCTTCAGAGAGAAGCCCCGGTTCCATCGCCTGTTGATAAATGATTTTACATTCATAGTGTAATTTGCATTCATTAATGACCGGGGTTGATAATAATTTACCTTCTAAAGGCGTAAATTTACATTCTTTAAATTTATCTACCTCTCGTCCGGATTGTTGTCCACAGAGCAATAGTTCCTTTTTAAGCAGATTAGACTGGGGGAAACTGACTGTAAATTCTCCGGCTTTTTCGAGCAAACCATATGTATATCTGGAATAACGCACCATGATCATGAGCACGGGTTTTCTCCACATATAGCCGATGTTTCCCCACCCAATGGTCATAATATTTGCTTTGTCCTTGTCTTTAACGGTTAAAAATGCTCCGCCCTGGGCAAGCTGGGCAATAACTTCACGGGAATAGTCATTAAAAGCTACGTCTTTGCGCATTTTCCGCCTCCTAATTAAATTACTGGATACTTACTTTCAGGAATTGCATAATTCAATTATTTATTTAAGATTTGACCACAAGATATTAATAATCCCCTCGAATGTAAGCTAAACACTATACTATAAGGTAATTAGGCAATTCCCTCACTTATTTAACACTTATTTAAGCTTATACATTTTGAAACCAGTGTTTCACCATTTTCATTCTTGGCTTGAAAAACCAGAGTATCTTTATAAAAATAATGTTTTGGCATGGAAATTAAATAAATAGAGGATCTTCTGGTAACTTTAATGGTTACATAATAACCTCGGTATTTTGCTTCTAGTGGTTCCATTCCTCCAGCAAATAGCAGAAGCTGATCTGCGCTCACTGCAAAAGGGGGGAGTTGAATTCCTAATTTCTCTTCTATTAATTCTTTTCTGGTAGGAATTTCTCTTCCGATTAATAAAAATGCTTCTGTGGGCAGGTTATCTTGGTGAAAGAGAATCCCCAAAGAAAGCGGTATATATTGTACCGCTGGGTAGGGATATATTTTACTCATTTTGGCACCAACCTCCAAGCCTCTCGATTGTTATTAGTCATTCTATGCCTGTGAAAGGCTAATGGCGCCAAAGTCCTTATTAAGAAAATACTCTTAACGAGAAACAGGGATCCCGGGCACAAGGAGGGATTCATCTAACCAATATTCATCCTTCTCTTCTTCTTGTTCCTTTTTTTCTACCAGGGAGTCTGTCTGTTGTTTCCTAGCAATTTGATACGGGGTAGAATTTGAAGACGGAGAAGAAAGTTCTTGCTTCTTGACCAAATTGTTGGGTTCATTAACCGGAAATAGGTAGAAAGAGGTTAAAAGGAAAAGGAAAACACAACCACTAGTTAAAAATAATCTTTTACCCCACATTAAGGGGTTGTTACTGAAGTCGTGAGCAATTATTTCCTCGAGAGACAAGCTAAAATTAGGAGGAGAATTCATTTCTAGTGTAGGGGGTTCTAAATTCCCGAGAAAACTTTTGATATTACTAAGCTCTTCATAACTTTTAGAACAGGTCGGGCACTTAAAAATATGGTTTCTAATCAGACGTCGTTCCTCGGAGGAGATCTCCTGATCAAGATAAGCAGAGAGAAGGTTCTGCACACGATGGCAATTCATTATTATTTTCCCCTTTCCCCGCTAAGATACGGGTTAAGATATTCCCTAAGCAGACGACGTCCTCGGTGAATACGAGAACGAACCGTTCCTAGCGAACATTGAAGAATATTACTTATTTCCTCATAAGAAAATCCTTGCACATCACAGAGAACTACAGCTGCCCTGAATTCCTCTGGTAAACGAAGAAGGGCTTGTTGAATTGTTTGTCCTAATTCATGTCGGAGGGCGAAATCTTCAGGTAATTTACTGTGATCTGGGACTTCCATTTGCTTTTCTTGGTCAAAATAAGGTGGAGATTCATCTAAAGAAGAAACAAAGGGACGCCGCCGCTTTTTACGATACTGATCAATAAATAATCTATAGATAATCTGGTAGACCCATCGATCGAAGGAGGTTCCTGGTTTAAAACGATGAAAGGCACGATAAGCTTTAAGCAAACCTTCTTGAGTTAAATCTTGAGCATCATCATGATTCCCAGTTAAACGGTAAGCAAAATGATAGAAGGCTTTCTCATACGTTTGTACCAGGTTTTCAAACTCCTGAAACGCGTTTGGCGCGGAACTGGTCAGAGATAAGATCTCTGTCTGTATCATTGTACCAAATCCTTCCTGAATGCAATGGCTTACCAGTATTTTATCGTTAAAAAAGAGTTATGTCAAAAGCAGGTTTTGGTTATTCTTCCTCAGGTCTGGCTTCTAGCACCACATCTATTTTTTTAAACTGTTCGTTCCGCCAAACCAAAAGAGAGATTTTATCTCCAATTTTCATCTTTTGAATGAGTGATGCCAGTTCTTCACCAGACTTAATCTCTCTCCGATTTACTTGGGTAATAATATCTTCGGTCTGCAGACCAGCTTTATCTGCCGGGGAATCTTTAACTACTCTTCCTATATAAATTCCGTTTTTAAATGGTAATTTGAAGTATGAGGTCATGTCTTCGTTTACATCTTGCATATATATGCCCAGCCATGGCTTATTGGATTCGGTGCTATGAGTGATTTTCCCTTTGGAAATAAGAGCATCCAGGTTATCACTAAGCAGTTTTATCGGAATAGCAAAGCCAATATTTTGCGCATTAGAGAGAATAGCTTCATTGATGCCAATTACTCTTCCATTAAGATCTACTAGCGGTCCGCCACTATTACCAGGATTAATAGCGGCATCAGTTTGAATTAAATAACCACCATCTGTTTTCTCAGAAGATAGGGAACGGTTTAAAGCGCTAATGATTCCTACTGTGACTGTTTCGTGTAAACCAAAGGGGTTACCAATTGCTACTACCCACTGACCGATCTCTAAAGAATCAGAATTACCAATTTCCAGATACGGTAGACCTTTAGCCTCAATCTTCAAAATGGCCAGATCAAATTTCTTATCAGCTCCGACAATCTTTGCTTCGTATTTTTTTCCACCTTTTAAGTTTACTGTCACTTTATCCGCATTTTCAATTACATGATAATTGGTAACAACATAGCCATCATCACGAATGATAAAACCAGAACCGGTTCCTTGTTGTTGATATTCCCGTTCTTTAAAGCTATTAAAAAACTCGGGGCCAAAAAATTCACGGAAAAAGTCAGGAACTAAAGGGCTAGTTTTAACTGTGCGTACAGTGTCAATATATACTACGGCTGGCGCAACTTTTTTATTTACGTTTATAATCGCTTTTTCCCAGGATGAGTCAGAGCCAAAGCTAAAAGCAGTTGGCGATAATTGGGATTTTACTTCTGCCTTCTCTTCAACCACAGGAAGCTGAAAGGATTTGTCCTTTGGACTCGTAAAGGTCAGAAAGATTGCTGAAGTAATAATAGATGTAGCAATTACAATAAATAATAAGAGGAATACTTTTTGATATTTATGATAAAATCCTCTCATAAACAACTCCTCCTTTAATTTATAAAAACTGAAAGCTTAGAATAACTTTTTAGAGTTAGCTCCGATCTTTTTCTATTTTTAAAAACGATAGCTAAACAGAAAAGTTCCCTAGGAAAATTAAAGAAATTTCCGCAGAAAAAGGAGGAGTTTTATGACCTGAAGTGGAATATATACGTGAATTATTCTTGTTTAGGAACTATACGAATTTAAATAATAATAGAAACAAAAAGAACTCGACTAAAATTCAGCGAATGACGCTGTCTTTTTATCCTAAAGACAAAGGGCAACTGGTTTTAGTTAATAAGGAGTAAATAGATGCCATTTAGTATGACTGGCTATGGAAGGTTTAGGTTAGAAGATTGTTCTAATTTTAATATAACGGCAGAGATACGTAGTGTTAATCATCGTTTCCTTGATTTATCTATTCGCTTACCGAAAAATCTTTCTTGGCTTGAAGAAAGTTTAACTAAAATTATCAAACCGCTTTTTCAGCGGGGAAAGATTGATCTTTATGTTTCTATTGAACATAATACAGATGATCGCTACTGTCGACTCGAAGTTGATAGGGGATTGTTAACTGAATATCTTGCACAATTCAAACAGATTAAAACGCAATTCAAACTTCCAGGTAGAATCAGAATGGAGCAACTATTTATGATTCCCGACCTTTTTATCAAAAGAGAAGAAGTTGATGAGGAAGCTTTGAAGCAAGCAGCCTGTAGCGTCGTTCAAGGCGCAGCTCAAGAACTTTTACTGATGAGACAGAAAGAAGGAGAAATTATTGCTGCTGATTTAAAGAAGCGAATCAACAAATTAGACCAAACAATTAAGGAAACTCAAGAGTTAGCCTCCGAGCTACCAACCCTCTGCCAGGAAAAGTTACATAAAGTAGTTAGTGAGCTTTTAGGGGAGGTAGAAATTGATGAGCATCGTTTGGCCGCGGAGGTGCTTTTTCATGTTGAGCGCTCGTCGATCACCGAAGAAATCGTCCGGTTTAAAAGTCACTTAGAACAGTTTCAATCTACCTTATTAGCTACTGGCTCTATCGGGAGAAAATTAGATTTTATTACCCAGGAGTTACATAGAGAGATTAATACGATAGCCTCAAAAACAGCCGACATATCTATTTCCCGATATATTGTGGATATAAAAACAGAAATTGAAAAAATTAGGGAACAGGTTCAGAATATCGAATAGGAGGTGAAAAGATGCCGCTTCCCAAATTAACTCTTGAGGAGAAAAAACAAGCATTAAAAAAAGCGCAACAGGTGAGGAGTCAACGAGCAAAAATTCGTCAGGATTTAAAAGCCGGTCGTACCGGTATTCGTGAAGTTTTAGAAAAAATGGATAGTGACGTGATCGCAAAAATGCGGGTTGCCTATTTATTGGAGTCTTTGCCGCGGATTGGAAAGGTTCGAACTCGTAAGATTATGAATGAGATCGGGATTGACGAAACTAGAAGAATACAAGGATTAGGTTCTCGGCAAAGGCAGGCTTTAATTGAACGCTTTGGTAACTAGTAAGAAGGGGGATTCCACTCCGTATGGAAATTAAACTGATCAACATAGGTTTTGGTAATATGGTTGCTGCCAACAGAATTGTTGCCATTGTTAGTCCTGAATCAGCGCCTATTAAACGTATTATTCAAGAGAGTCGCGATCGAGGCACATTGATTGACGCCACTTATGGAAGAAGAACCAGAGCTGTAATTATTGTCGATAGTGTTCACGTAATTCTTTCCGCTGTACAACCTGAAACCGTAGCTCATCGTTTAAATTCTAAAGAATTGGCAAATAATGATCCCGAGGAGTAATAAATAATGGTTGGATTACTTTATGTGCTTTCAGGTCCATCCGGAGTTGGAAAAAACACTGTACTTACAGAGATCCTGACAAAAAGAAAGGATCTAACCTACTCGATTTCAGCAACTACCCGTTTACCACGGGGACAGGAAGTGGATGGGGTTGATTATTATTTTTTTACGAAAGAGCAGTTTTTAGCAGAGATTGAGAATGATGGTTTCTTAGAATGGGCCGAAATATACGGTCATTATTATGGCACGCCAAAACAGACAGTGCTTAGCCGAATTAATAGTGGGCAACATGTAATCTTGGATGTTGATATTCAAGGCGCGACCCAAATCAGAAAGAACTATCCCAATTCAATCTTAATATTTTTATACCCCCCATCTGTTCAAGAGTTGCAACGTAGGCTTCTCCAGAGGAACACTGATGATCAAGAATCGATCAATAAACGACTGTCTTATATCGATAAAGAGCTGGCAGCGGTTTCGCTTTATGATTATGTGGTGCTCAACGACAGTTTAGAACAAGCCTGCTATAGAGTGGAATCAATTATCAATGCGGAAGAAGTAAAAGTAGCAAGGGGTTATTGGAAGAAATTGATCTACCCTTAAGCTATTTGCGTTGTTCGCAAAAGCTTAACCCTTGACAAACTATTGAAATGATGATATTTCTATCTTAATCTTAATTATTATCATAGGGAGGAGAAGTACCTTCAATGAATACCCCTTCTCTTGAAAAACTATTAGAGAAGGTGGACAGCAGATATACTCTGGTTGTAACTGCTGCTAAACGGGCCCGCGAGATTATTGTCCATAATACTAATCTTTCGTCTGAGGACCGTGCCACCGGGGCTGTCTCTATCGCTTTAGATGAAATTCTAAATGAAAAAATTGTTCCTGTCCAGCAGCCCTTTAATGATGTTTAAGGTTTTGGTCCCCGGTGCTTTAGGCGCCGGGAATTTTGTTTTATTTTAAATCTAAGATATAGAGAATTACTATTTGGAGGATTGACCAATAGGTGAAGTTTTTTAATAAAAATCAGATTAGTAGAATCCTTTTGTCTTCGAAACCCACGGGTGCGAAAATCTACTCTTTCCCTTTCTGGTTAAAAAGTTGGGTGGAAGAGAGTTGATTAAAGCTAGTCGTTACATACAAGCAGTTGTTAATCTTCCTGAACTTCCAGAAGACCGTTTGTATGACTACCGGATTCCCGATAGTTGGAATTTTACTCCTGCTCTGGGTAGTCGGGTGTTACTTCCGTTTGCCGGTCGAAAAGTTGAAGCTGTAGTCTGGGGTGCTCAGAAGCCTACTTATCAAGAACAGCTTAAAGAAGTTATTGCTGTGTTGGATGATACTCCATTCTTAACCAAGTTCCAACTTTCTTTAATTGAATGGTTAGCCCAACGTTTTTTTTGTCGACGCCAGGATCTGTTGCGCCTTTTTTTTCCTCCAGGGTTAAATTCTAGAACGGAAAAATGTTGGCAGCTAAGGGGAACGATCGAGGAGGTAGAAGAGTTTCTAAAAAGCATTCCTCTTAATGAGGAACTCCGTATTAACTTGTGGGCCCAACTTCAGAATCTCTCTCCACAATTCACACCATTTCCTGCTTTCCAAAACGAGTTTTCCCCTTATGTATCCCAATTAATTGATGCCGGATTAGTGAATGTTAGTTGGCGTCCGAAGAAACCAAAGGTTACCTTTAAGACGATTAACGCCTATAGTCTAACGTCGCTTAAAAATAAGAGAAATAAGATCAGTTTAACAGATAAACAAAAACGAGTGTGCCAGTATCTGGCGACTCAAGAGCAGCCGGTCGCGTCAGGAGAAATCCTATCCGCTACTAGAGTGACAGCTAGTGTCTTAGAAGCTCTTTGTCGCAAAGGATTAGTAAGCAAACAATCGCTAGTGATCGAAAGAAATCCGTTTTCATTTCAACCATCACCAACACCGATACCGATTCTCAACTCCCAGCAGCAAACGGCCTTAGAAAAGATACAGTTGGCTCTTGTTGATAACCAAGCAACTTTTTTTCTGTTACATGGAGTGACGGGAAGTGGTAAAACTGAAGTTTACCTAAGATCGATCGCGGAAACGATAAAACAAGGAAAAGAAGCTATTCTCTTGGTCCCTGAAATCTCGTTGACCCCTCAAACAGTGGAAAGAGTAAGAGCAAGGTTTGGCAATGATGTGGCTGTCTTACACAGTAGTTTATCTGAAGGAGAACGATTTGATCAATGGTGGCGGATTAAGAATGGTGAAGTCAAAGTAGTAGTTGGGGCACGTTCCGCCGTCTTTGCCCCCTTGCCCAACCTCGGTTTAATCATCATTGATGAAGAACATGAGTTTACCTACAAACAAGAGGAGGTCCCTCGTTATCACGCTAAAGAGGTAGCTAAAGAGCTTTGCCGACGGATCAATGGAGTGTTAATTCTGGGAAGCGCTACCCCTTCTTTAGAAAGTATTTATGCAGTGGAAAAAGGGGAGATGATCAAACTTCTCCTTACACAAAGAATTATGGGGCGACCAATGCCAGGCATACGTGTCGTTGATTTACGCCAGGAATTTAAAGAACGACGATTTTCGGTTCTTTCCCCTCCGCTTAAAAAAGAAATTGAGCAAAGATTATCTCTTAAGGAACAAGTAATCATCTTGTTAAATAGAAGAGGTTATGCCACCTTTATCATCTGCCGAGAATGCGGACATGTTTTAAAATGTCCTTCTTGTGATGTCACTCTAACCTTTCACCAAAAACCGGCGATTCTTCGTTGTCATTACTGTAACTACCAGGTCTTGCCGCCAAATATTTGTCCTCACTGCCAAAGTCATTATATTCGTTATTTTGGCCATGGGACTCAACGTTTAGAAGAAGAGTTAACGAAAGATTTCCCTACGGCGCGAATAGCAAGGATGGATCTGGATACTACTGTTCGTAAAGGAAGTCATGAACGGATTTATCGTCAATTAGTTAAGCAGGAAATTGATATTCTTTTAGGGACACAAATGGTCGCCAAAGGGTTGGATCTTCCTAATGTGACCTTAGTAGGGATTATTACAGCCGATTCTGGACTGAATCTTCCGGATTTTCGGGCAGCAGAACGGACTTATCAAATCTTAACTCAAGCTTCAGGGCGTTCCGGTCGGGGTGAAAAAGCGGGGACTGTTATTATCCAAACATTTAACCCTGAACATTATAGTATTAATGCTCTAGTTAATCAGGATGAAACGGCTTTTTATCAGCAAGAGATAGCTTTTCGACGCGCTGCCAATTACCCGCCTTTTAATTACCTAATCCGGCTAGTCTTTTCAGGACTCGATTTAAAGGAGGTAATTAATGTTGCGCAGGAAGTGACCTCTCTTCTCAAAAAACAATTAAACTCATTAGGGTCAGAAAACAATCAGATAGAAATTATTGGTCCACACCCGGCAATCATTGAAAAAGTCAAGAATCGCTTTCGCTGGCATACCCTAATAAAAACAGATGCTCTTCTCATTATCCAACGCTTACTACCGGGAATTGTCAGCGCTTTCTTGCGAAGCAGGAAGAGAGGGGTAAGGATAATCATCGACGAAAATCCTTATTCCGTGCTATAATATAATAAGCTCAGTTCAACTCATTCTTTATGAAACGGAGTGCTATTAATGATTTTGCAGGTTGTTACTGAACCAGATCCCATTCTTCGACAAAAAGCTCGCTCGGTTAAGAAGGTGTCAAAACGGATTAAAACGCTGACCCAAAATATGCTGGAGACAATGTATGATGCTGATGGAGTAGGATTGGCTGCCCCTCAGGTAGGAATAGATGAAAGAATTATTGTCATTGACATCGGAAAAGGTCCGATCATCCTTATAAACCCGGAAATTACTGGCAAATCTGGTCAAGAACGAGACATGGAAGGGTGTTTAAGCATTCCCGGGCAAAAAGCCTATATTACCAGAGCCTCAAAAGTAACCGTTATTGGGATTAATCCTCAGGGTGAAAAGGTGGAGTTAGAAGGAGAAGGGCTTTTAGCCCGCGCTTTCCAACATGAAATAGATCATCTTAATGGCATCTTGTTTATTGATTATATCTCCAGGGAAAGTGGGGAAAACAAACAATGAGACTAGTATTTATGGGAACTCCGGACTTTTCTGCGATCTCACTTACAAAATTGCTCCAATCAAAGCATAAAGTGTTAGGAGTGGTTACCCAACCGGACCGACCAAGGGGACGAGGAATGAAACTAACTCCTTCCCCTGTAAAAAAAATTGCTTTAGCTCATAATCTACCGATTTTTCAACCAGAACGCCTTCCTGAAGAGAAGTTAATGGAATTTTTAGATACCACCAACCCAGATGTGATTATAGTGGTAGCTTATGGTTTGAAAATTCCTCCGGTAATATTGGATTTTTCCCCGTATGGTTGTATTAATACGCATGCTTCTCTTCTTCCTAAATACCGAGGAGCTTCACCAATTCAAGCGGTTATTCTAAATGGAGAAAAGATTACCGGGATAACCACGATGAAAATGGATGAAGGTTGGGATACAGGCGATATTTTACTTACCCGCTTAGTTTCTATCGGCGATGAAGAAAACTTCGGGGCTCTTCATGATCGTTTGGCGAAAATAGGGGCAACTACACTAATTGAGACCCTTAGCGCGCTAGAGGAAGGGAAGATCAAACCACTTCCTCAGAAACATAGCGATGCTACTTATGTTCGTAAACTGACCGAAACAGATTGTCTTTTAGATTGGACAGCTCCTACTATTTCCTTATTTAATCGGATTCGCGCTTTAGATCCGTTACCAGGGGCTCGTACCTATTTAAATGGCGAGATCCTAAAAATCTGGTCGGCTCGCCTTGGTGATGGTTGGTATGGGTTAGAGCATGCTGTTCCTGGAACTATTGGAGAACTAGAAAAAGGAGATAAGGGTGGTCTCCCCGTGCGAACAAGCGATGGGGTTCTTTTAATTACAGAATTACAAAGCCCAGGAAAGAAAAGATTAAATATTCACCAGTTTGTAGCGGGTTCGCCCTTACAAGCCAAGATGGTTTTCGGATAAACGGAAACTTTTTAAGCAGGATAGACGTTTCTAATATATGGCCTTCAGAAATAACCCCCATAGTAAAATACTATCAGGGGAAACTAGTTGAAGAAACAGAGTGGTCCATCCCGCACAACTGAAATAATTAAACTTATCTGCAGAAGGAGGTAAAAGAAATGTTTTTCCCATACTTCGATCCTACTTACATTTTGATTCTTCCCGCCTTTTTACTTGCGATTTATGCCCAGTTTAAGGTGCAATCTACTTTTCAGCGTTATTTAAGAGTTGCTGCTAGTTCTGGTTTGACCGGAGCACAGGTGGCTAGGGATCTGTTGAATAAGAATAACTTATTTGATGTCCCAGTAGAGATCACTTCAGGTGCTTTATCTGATCATTATGACCCCAGACGAAAGATTTTACGGCTTTCTTCTCAAGTTTACCATGGACGCTCACTGGCTGCTCTTGGGGTAGCCGCGCATGAGACTGGTCACGCGGTTCAGCACGCGCAAGAGTATATTCCACTTAATGTTAGAAATGCTCTTGTTCCAGTAGCTAATTTTGGTTCCACTTTAGCTTTTCCCCTCTTTTTTATCGGCCTTTTATTTGGTCAAGGTGGCAGTTTCTTAATGGATTTAGGAATTCTTCTCTTTACCTTTGCTGTTCTTTTTCAGATTATGACCTTACCAGTAGAGTTTAATGCGAGTCGACGCGCGCTACACATGTTAGAAAGCGAAGGTTATTTAAATCGTGGTGGGGAGCTAACTGGCGCCCGTAAGGTTCTCAGCGCAGCGGCTTTAACCTACTTAGCAGCTACCGCCATGGCTCTTCTACAGCTTCTACGTTTGTTGGTTTTACGTGGTTCTCGTGATGACTAATAAAATTTCAGGAAGATCTTTAGCCCTTAAAGCCTTAGTTACGATTGAGAATCAAGGCGCCTATGCTAATCGTATCTTGAACTCTTTATTTCTCCAATATCAACCGGAGGAACGGGAAAAAGGGTTAGCAACCGATATAGTTTACGGAACTCTTCGCAATTTTACATTGGTTGATTATCTACTTAATCAGCTGTTAACAAAAAACCTTTCTGGTTTACCGCCAGAAATCCGGAATATTCTCCGCTTAGCTATGTATCAATTAATCACTACTCCGCAACAGGATTATGCAGTGGTCAATGAAGCAGTCAAACTAACCCGGAAGACAAAATTTACTGGGTTTTCCGGGTTAGTAAACGCCGTTCTACGAGAGTATCTTCGTAATAAAGAAGGCCTTGCTTTACCCCAGTTTGAACAGAAATCAATAGAACATATGACAATAGTTCATTCCCATCCCTTGTGGCTGGTTGAGAAATGGATCCGTCGCTGGGGGTTAGAAGCAACTCACCAATTAGTGGAGGCCAACAATTCATTAGCCCCATTTACAATTAGAACTAATACTCTTCTCCTTAGCAAGGAAAAATTATTAAAACAGTTAGTTGCGGTCGGAATCGAAGCTGCGCCCTCAGAGTTCGTACCGGAAGCGATTAGACTAAAAGCAGGTCGAAAGTTAACTACTACCCCGTTTTGGGCAGCGGGGTATTTTTATATACAAGATGAAGCCTCGATGTTAGTTTCTTATTTACTTTCACCCCAACCCGGAGAAGTAATTGCTGATTTATGCGCTGCTCCAGGAGGTAAAACTACTCATTTAGCGCAATTAATGAAGAATACTGGTCTGATTTACGCTTTAGACGAATATCCACATAAAATTGGTCTAATTCAGGAAAATGCGCACCGACTTAAAATCAAAGTGATTCAAACTCTCACGGTTGACGCCAGGTGTTGGCATCCTGATCGACTGATGGATGCAATTCTGCTTGATGCCCCTTGCACCGGGACTGGGGTCTTACGGCGTCGGCCTGATATCAGATGGCGACGAACGCAGACAGATTTAAAAGAACTATCGGTTCTTCAGGGAGAACTCCTGGCTCATGCTGCTTCTTTATTGAAGCCCCAAGGAAGAATGGTGTATAGTACTTGTTCCATAGAATCTGAAGAAAATGAAGACCAAATTAGAAAATTTCTCTCTACTCATCCTAATTTTAAAGTTTCAATCCCGCAAAACTTCGCTTTACAGCTTGATCACCATCAACTACCTGAAGGTATTTTAATCCTTCCTCGCCAGGAGGGAACAGATGGTTTCTTCATGACTAGGTTGGTAAAGGTTAATTAAAGTTCTTCATGTTTTACTGCTAATCATTGTTCCTTGTTGAAATTTATGATAAAATAGTGGAAACTTATCCATTCCTTATCTACGAAAATGCCTCTCGTGGCTCATCGCTAGTTGCTCGTATTGAATAATAGCCTTTATCAGCATTACAGATGAAGTCCATTTTTTATCCTTTTATGTGTCCCAACAAATCGGCTTGGGCGACTACTTATGAAAATATTTTAGAGGTAAGAAAAGCTGAAATTAGGACAAGCTTTTTTATAAAATATATAAAAATTAAGGGGGAGAACTTCTTGGAAATCTATATCGATGGACAGTTTTATCCAAAAAATGAAGCTAAGGTTTCAGTTTTCGATCACGGTTTACTTTATGGAGATGGAATATTTGAGGGTACTCGGGCTTACAATGGTCGAATTTTTCAATTTGATGAGCATATTAATCGGTTGTTTGATTCTGCTAAAGCTATCGCCCTAGAGATTCCAATGAGCAAAGAAGAAGTTAAGACAGCTCATTTAGAAACTTTAAGGAGAAATAAACTAACCGATGCCTATATTCGTACGGTCGTTACCAGAGGAGTGGGAGATTTAGGTTTAGACCCCCGAAAATGCGCTAAGGCTACTGTTATTATCATCGCCGATCGGATTAGTTTATACCCGCAAGAACTTTATGAACAAGGGCTTAAAATCATCACTGTTCCTACCAGAAGAAATTTGCCGGAAACAGTTAATCCGATGATTAAATCGCTCAACTATTTGAATAATATTTTAGCGAAAATCGAAGCCAATCTAAGTGGCGCTTCAGAAGCAATCATGTTAAACCAAGAAGGTTACGTGGCAGAGTGTACCGGTGATAATATTTTTATTGTTAAGGGAAAGACCATTGCTACCCCAGCCGTTTCCTTTGGCGCTTTGAAAGGGATCACAAGAGGCGTAGTTATGAAGCTAGCTTCTGAGATGGGCTTAGAAGTTCGAGAAACCGCGCTCACACGTTATGATGTTTATGTGGCTGACGAGTGTTTCCTTACTGGCACGGCTGCAGAAGTTATTCCTGTCGTTGAGGTGGATGGCAGAAAAATAGCTACTGGCGCCCCTGGGGTTTATTCGAAAAAGCTAAAAGAGGCTTTCCATCAATATGCGATGGAAAATGGGACCCCTATCTATTAGTTTTTTGGTCTTTTAAAACCGCAAACCCTTCCGCAAGGGAAGGGTTTGTTTGCTTATAAAAGCAGCGATCAGAAAAAACTGAATTAGGCCGATTAAACTCAGATCTCAAAGTAGTCGCCCACCCCAGCAGGCTGGGGCACATGAAAGAATGAAAATACGGAAGTTGCGGGAGAGACTCGAAGGAAAGAAGAGCAACGAGGAGGTTATCTGCATGGTTAAAGTAATGGCGCCGGCTACTAGCGCTAACTTAGGGCCGGGCTTTGATTTTCTTGGATTGGCCTTAGAGTTATTTAATATCGTAACTTTTACGCCGGCAGATGATTGGACTGTAACAGCGGAGGGATATGGAGCAGAAAAACTCGCCGGACGAAAAGATCTCCTAGTATGTCAGGGGATCGAAAAAGTATTTTCCGTGACTGGGCGCCCTTTAAACGGAGGGGTGGTTCATCTAGAAAATCTAATTCCAGAAGTGGGAGGTCTAGGTTCGAGCGCTTCCGCGATTGTCGGTGGCTTAGTCGCTGCTAATACTTATCTTAATAATCCTTTAACTAAAGATGTCCTCCTTTCTTTAGCAGTGGAGATTGAGGGTCATCCTGATAATGTAACCCCCGCAATCTTTGGAGGTTTAATTGGGGTTGTAAAGGACCAGACAAGTACGAATGGTTATTCCTATTTGAAAATTCCATTCCCAATGGAGCTCCACGTTGTTTTGGCTGTTCCTGAGCTTTCAGTTTCTACTGTAGAAGCGCGAAAACTACTTCCTCCCCAAGTTCCGCTTTCAGATGCCGTCTTTAACTTGGCCCACACAGGACTCTTAGTTGGAGCCTGTTATGCTAAACGCCTGGATTTATTTAAAATTGCTATGAAAGACGCGCTTCACCAGAATAGACGGGCAACATTAATCCCCGGTTTTCATCGAGTGATTGACGAAGCATATAAGAATGGGGCTATTGGTGCAGCCTTAAGTGGCGCCGGTCCTACCATAATCGCTTTTAGTCCCCAGGAGACCCTCCAATCGGTAGGGGAGGGAATGATCTCGGCTTTTGCCGTTCAGGGAATTAAAGCTCATTGGTTGTCTGTACCGATCAACTATGATGGCTACCGAATCATATAAAAAAATATTTTAGATCGTTTAAATTGACATTCTTTTCGTGTTATGATAGTATACTTTTAAT
>ENA-UOOR01002505-UOOR01002505.1-fermentation-metagenome-genome-assembly--contig:-NODE-2505-length-18393-cov-3.394100_pt1 | contig 18393 bp, 18 predicted proteins | sample MGYA00245780_ERZ724029 | MGnify/ENA primary metagenome ERZ724029 (study PRJEB28704, sample SAMN03018315) | fermentation metagenome | biome: anthropogenic terrestrial biome; feature: soil; material... | reverse complement strand
TTCTAAAGGGGCCAAGCAGTCGGCCCTTGTGCATCTTTACTTTAACGTGATCGGAACCTTATTGTTCATGGTGGGGCTTTATTCTGCCGAGCATTTGTTCGGGTTGTCTTTTTGGAATAATATTATGGATAAGGGCGATATCGCCAACTTTCACACTTTATTCAATGTGGTTGTGACCATTGCATTTCTACCCTTTACAGGTGTTTTAGCCAAATTGGCGCAGATGACGGTGAAAAACACCCACCAAGATGAGCCAATACTTGATATACCTGTGCTGGATGAAAGGCTGCTGACCTCTTCGGCTTTGGCTATACAACAATCAAGAAGCGCATTAGAAGCCATGTCTGCCGCTGTGAAGACAAACTATATCGAAGCCATGGCACTGTTGTCAAACTACAGCGAAGAAAAAGTAAATGTAATTAATCAAAGAGAATCTGTTGTGGACCGGCTTGAAGTTTCTCTGAACAACTATCTGATAAAAATTACAGCCAAAAATCTCAGTAAACCAGAAAACAAAGTGGTTTCTCACCTCATTTACCTTGTGACCCAATTTGAGCGCATTGGTGATTACGCCGTAAATATCATGGAAAGAAGCGGCGAAATTTTTGATAAGAGCATAAGCTTTTCGGCTATGGCTAAAAATGAGCTGGGTGTTTTGGTAGATGCGGTGATCGAGGTACTTGAATTAAGTATTTCAGCATTTAAAGAGAACAATCCCCAACTTGCGTCCCGAGTAGAGCCGTTGGAGGAAACCATAGACATTATGTGTGATACGCTGCATGAGCAGCATATCAACCGGTTAAAGCAAGGCCAGTGCTCCACCGAAGGCGGGGTGGTCTTCCTTGAAATTCTTTCAGATATTGAGCGGATTTCGGACCATTGCAGCAACGTGGCGCTTAATGTGATAGGTACAAATACAACGGGTGAATTTGACTTCCACAAACTGAAAAAGGAACTTCATAGTGGGAATACCGAAAGCTACAATGAGCTTTTAAAGCATTATAAAGACAAGTATTTTGACAAGCTGGCGAATCCCTAAAAGAGCGAAGCGGCCCCGATTGCTTCAAACTCTATGCATCGCGGCCGCTCCAATGTCGAATGGCAATCAGACGGCTAGTGGTTCGGCTCGCTTACCCACCCAATCAACATAATCCGAACCTTTCTCTAACAGGAGAAGCGTTCGGATTTGTTTTTTAAAGATAGAGTAATATAGTAAAGACGGTAGCATGGGATTCGGCTGTTGTTTATCGAAACGGGGCTGTACCAAAACTACATCACAAAGTCATAGATTAGCGGCTTTTTTAGAATTATCTTAAAATGTTATTGACATATGACGGAAATGGAGTATACTGTGAATTAATGACATATGTCAATAACCATACGGAGGTGAAAGAGATGCCCAGAAGGAATGGAGCCGGTCCAAAGGGTGCCGGATCAATGACAGGAAGGGGTTTTGGCCTTTGCTCTGGAACAAAAGCCGTGAAACACGGCGCAGGTCTGGAAATGGGATTAGGGCTTGGCCGTGCTTGCAGACGGGGCTTCGGCCATGGTTTTGGCAGGGGCTTTGCAGCAATTGAGACGGGCTCAAAACAGCAAAAGGAGCTGCTTCAGGAGCAACGGAGCCTGCTACAAAACCGGCTTGAAATCATTGACAAGCGATTGAAAGGCCTGTAACAGGCATTAGAAGAAGCCGGAGGACGCTCCTGTTTCTTCTGACTAACATGGAGGTGAAATACGTGGCAAGGCCAAGAAAGTGGCGGAAGGTTTGCTCTCTTCCCAAGAGCAATCGATTTGGCCCTCTTGATTCTCCTTTCGATGCAGAAAACCATGTGCATATGACGGTAGATGAATATGAAGCCATCAGGCTGATTGATTTGGAGGGCTTTACGCAAGAGGATTGCTCCGAGCAAATGCATGTTGCCCGCACTACCGTGCAGAGTATTTATGCCGAGGCACGCAAAAAGCTGGCGGAATCACTGGTATATGGAAAGGTGCTGCTCATTGAGGGTGGAGAATATCAGCTTTGCGAAGGGTTGGGAATTGGTTGTGGCCGCGGCTGCCATAGACATAGGTGCGGGAGGGGTTGTGTGGATCAGGAGGAGCGGGATGAGTAACTATTTACTCAGAAAAAGTGATAGAGCATTTTGTATGCCCATTGCCGGTGAACCGTAACAGAATGGAGGTTTCTGATGAAAATAGCAATACCGGTCGATCAAAAAAGCTTGGAGACAAATGTGTGTGTATCCTTTGGGCGTGCGCCGTATTTTCTCATCTATGACACAACGACAAAGGAAAGTGTATTTCTTGACAATGGCGCTGCGGCAAGCACAGGCGGTGCGGGGATTAAGGCGGCACAAGCGATTGTGGATAGCAGTGCGGACGCCTTGCTCACCCCCCGCTGTGGAGAAAACGCTGCCAATGTGCTGAAAGTTGCCGGTATCAAAATTTACAAAACAATCGGCGACTCAACCGGGCATAATATTGATGCGTTTGTTGCCGGTAAACTTCCACTCTTGGATGAAATCCATGCCGGGTTTCACGGACACGGAGGGAACTGATATGCGGATCGCCGTGCTCAGCGGCAAGGGCGGTACAGGCAAAACCTTAGTATCGGTCAATCTGGCTGCGGTGGCAGAAAAGGCAACCTATATCGATTGTGACGTGGAAGAGCCGAACGGGCATCTGTTTTTTAAACCTGAGGATATCCGGGAAGAGACTGTATCCATTCAGATTCCAATCGCGAACGAAACCCTTTGTAACGGGTGCCGTCAATGCGTTGATTTTTGCAAGTTCAACGCTCTTGCCTATATCAGAAATAAATTGATTGTATTTGAGGATGTTTGCCACTCCTGCGGCGGCTGTGTTTTGCTTTGTCCCCAAAAGGCCCTTGGGGAAAAAGAACGAGGAATTGGCAAGGTGCAAAAGGGCAGATCCGGCAATGTAGACGTTCATACAGGAATTTTAAATACCGGGGAGGCCTCCGGCGTACCGATTATTAAAAAACTGCTGGACGACAACAAAGATGCCCCTTCCGCTGTTACCATAATCGACTGCCCGCCCGGCAGCGCCTGCGTTGTGATGGAAAGCATTCAAGATGCGGATTATTGTGTACTGGTAGCCGAGCCAACCTTGTTTGGCGTTCATAACCTCAACATGGTATATGAGCTTGTTCGGCTGTTTCAAAAACCCTTTGGCGTGGTTTTGAATAAATGCCTGGAGGGTGAAAACCCCGCAGAAAAGCTATGCTTGAAGAAGAATATCCAAATTTTAGGGCGGATTCCCTTTGACCATGCCCTTGGTATGCTTAATTCAAATGCCAAAATAGCGGTTAGGGAAAACAAAACATATCAGACTATATTTGCAAAACTACTGGACACTGTGGCAAAGGAGGTGTACCATGAAACAGCTCCTCATTCTTAGTGGAAAGGGTGGCACGGGAAAGACCACCATCGCAAGCGCCTTGATCCGGCTTTCCAACGCCAAAGCCTATGCGGATTGTGATGTGGATGCACCGAATTTGCACCTGATTGCCGGGCGGAATTCCGCGCCGGTCAATAAAGATTATTATGGCTTGCCAAAAGCCGCGATTAATCCCGAGCGATGTATCCAATGTGATGCATGTAGGCAAAACTGCCGCTTTGCCGCAGTTTTGGTTGAAAACGGCTATACGGTAGATCCTTTTGCTTGCGAAGGCTGCGGGGTTTGTGAATTTGTCTGCCCTGTTGGAGCTGTCTCACTGAATCCTGCCGTTGCGGGAAAGCGGATGCTGTATCGTGATGAAGAAACGGTGTTTTCCACCGCCCAACTTAAAATGGGAAGCGGCAACTCCGGGCTGCTTGTCACCGAGGTGAAAAAGCAGATGACGGCTGCGGCACCACCAGATACCAAACTTGCCATTATTGATGGCTCCCCCGGGATTGGCTGCCCTGTTATCGCCTCCTTGAGCGGCGTGGATCTGGTTTTAATGGTGGCAGAACCCTCTGTATCCGGCATAAGCGACATGGAGCGGATTGTAAAAACCGCGGCTAAATTCGGAACAAAGGCAGTGGTATGCGTCAATAAATATGATACAAATCCTGAAAACACAAAAGAAATTGAAACCTTTTGCAAGGAGCAGGGGCTTCCCTTTGTTGGCAAAGTTCCTTTTGATGAGAGTGTGGTAAAGGCCGTCAACAGCGGCCGGGCCATAACGGATATTAATTGTAAATCGGGGGAAGTGGTGAAAGCAATTTATCATAGAATTATGAAACTGCTGTTTGATGAAGGCGGTGAGTAAATAGTATGATTGTAAAAACGCTGATGGACAACACATCCATTTCAAAGGATTTCGACAGTGAATCTGGGCTAAGCCTGTATATAGAAACCAAAGATTACAAAATATTGTTTGATGTTGGAGCGAGCGGGCTGTTTCTGGAAAATGCCCGAAAGATGGGAGTAGCCATTGCGGATGTAAATTATCTCATCATCTCCCATGGCCACAATGACCACGGCGGCGGGCTGAGCGCCTTTCTGAAGCAAAACACACACGCCGAGGTGTTTTTACACCGGCTTGCCTTTGAAAAATATTATGCGAGGCACTCAAACGGGGATGCTAAATACATTGGCTTGGAACATACCTTGAAGCGGCATAAGCAAATTGTGCTGACATCAGATCGTTTCTTTATCCAAAAAGGGGTTCAGGTATTTTCGAATATTGCCCAAAGGAAGCCGCTCCCGGCATCAAATTGCAGCTTGCTGATGAAGCGGAACGGGCAAATGCAGAAAGATACCTTTGCCCATGAACAAAACCTTGTGATAGAGGAAGACGGCAAGACGCTCTTGGTCACAGGCTGCGCCCACAATGGAATCATAAATATCCTGGAGCACTTTTACGCCATAAAAAAGCGGATGCCGGATACGGTCATTGGTGGGTTTCATCTTGCCAGCCGCCCGGGAGGAAATGAAAGCGATGATGTGATAGACACAATTGGCCAATACCTGATGGATACCAAAGCAAAATATTACACCTGCCATTGTACAGGCATAGAGGCTTATCGTCGATTGAAAACAATCATGGCTGACCGGATAGACTATCTGCCGGCAGGTGGGGAACTATTAATCTAAACACAAAGGAGCCTACGTTATGAGTGAAACATGCAACCAAAGCTGTGGCAGCTGCTCGGAAAACTGCGCAGAAAGAAAGGAACAAAAAGCAGACTTTTCTGAGAAGCTGCACGACATGAGCAGTGTTAAAAAGGTCATCGCCGTTGTCAGCGGAAAAGGAGGCGTTGGCAAATCCCTTGTTACTTCTATGCTTGCTGTCACCATGAGCAGAATGGGGTATCATACCGCTATTTTAGATGCGGACATTACCGGCCCTTCCATTCCCAAAGCATTTGGCATCCGGGAAAAAGCCACCGGCAGTGAGTTTGGCCTATTCCCAGTGAAAAGCAAAACAGGAATCAACATCATGTCCATTAATCTGCTGTTGGAACATGATACGGATCCCGTTGTTTGGAGAGGTCCGATTATTGCCGGTACAGTGAAACAATTCTGGAGCGATGTGATCTGGAATGACATTGATTTTATGTTTATTGATATGCCGCCGGGAACCGGTGATGTTCCCCTTACGGTCTTCCAGTCTATAGCGGTGGATGGAATCGTTGTCGTGACCTCCCCTCAGGAACTTGTATCTATGATCGTATCCAAAGCGGTGAAGATGGCCGAGATGATGAATATCCCCATTCTTGGTCTGGTGGAAAACATGTCCTATTTTAAATGCCCTGACAACGGCAAGGATTATTCTATATTTGGAGAGAGCCATATCGATGAAATCGCCCAAGAGCATCGTCTGAAGGTTCTTGCAAAACTGCCGATTGATCCGAAATTAGCCGCTGCATGTGATAAAGGCATGATAGAGCTTTTTGACGGGGATTGGTTTGAAGGTCTTGCCGATATCTTAAAACAAATGGAGGAAAAGAAATGATTAAAATTGCAGTCGCCAGCGAAAACAAAGTGGTAACAGGGCATTTTGGACATTGCAAAAACTTCAATGTTTTTGAAGCTGAAGGCGGCCAAATCCTTAAAGGGGAGTCAATCCCCAACCCGGGACACAAACCTGGATTTCTCCCCAACTTTCTGAATGATATGGGAGTAAATGTGATTATCTCTGGCGGTATGGGCAGTGGGGCTATCGATATTTTTAATGAGAAAGGCATTGAAGTCATTGTTGGAGCAAGCGGTAATGCAAAAGAAGCTGCACAGGCATACCTGCAGGGCACTCTCAAATCTACGGGCTCTGTTTGTCATGAACATCAGCACCATGACGAGTGCGGAGAATAGAAAGCGTTGAACACATAGGTGCAATTGCATGATGAAGTAACTGCCCTGCTGAAAGTGAACCGAATACTAAAAAACAGACAGGAAAAAGAAGCACCTATGGTAGAACAACTCTGAATTGCGCGGGCTGATGACGTTTTTGGAACGGAGTCAGCCCGCATTTCCGTTGGATGAGTTCAACAGCTTTCCAACGGCAGGGCACCCCGGTGATATTCGTCAGCCACATCTTTTCATATTTTATTTGCAAGATGTAATTCTTCGACTTCACGCTGGGGGTTCCAGCTCACTTTGGCTGGAAGGGAAGGGCCGTCCGCTGCCCACAAAGCTTCTTCTCCGTGTTCCTTTTTACTTCATCGCTAGCCGGACAGCGTACGGTAGGATAGCCCCAGTTACTCCGCTGTTCGCCGAACGCCGATTTTTTGTGACAGGCGCACCACCTCTTCTTAAACTACCTGAATGAGAGTATTCCATCAACTTTGGTGTTTGATGATAGCAACCCAATTCGCCGGTGGAAATCAGCAGCGAAAAACCACCAAACATCGAACTTTTACCACAGAGATGTTTCGTAAAAATACGATGCGTCTGTAAGCAATTGCAGTCTGCGAAAGCGGGAGTGTCATTGACTTGTCTTTCCATCAATGTTAATATAATGGCAGTACAAAAGCTTTCACTTTCAGGAGAATTAATATGCAATTTGAAAAGATACAATATAACGCCCCAAAGGTCCCGGAACTGGTTATGAACTCTATTTTAAATGCCATAGACTCCGGCAAGATTAAACTGTACGAAGAATTGTTGCCGGAACGAGAGCTGGCGGCATCCTTGGGGGTAGGCCGGGGTTCCCTGCGGGAATGCTTGGCAATCTTAGAGTTTCTTGGCGTGATTCAAAGCCGGGGCAACCGCAAAATAGCGGTTAAAACCTCCGAGTATATTCAGGAGGCCATTCGCTTTATCAAGCTGTCGGAACGGGACGACCTGCTGGATGATTTCATTGAGTTTCGCCGTGTGATCGAGATCGATATTGCCCGCATAGCCTGCGAGCGCGCCACCGAAGATGATTTGAAGCTTTTGCAGGAATCGGTGGACAAACTGGCATTGGACCCCTATGATCACACCGCTGACACAGAATTTCATATTCGGTTGGCAGAAGCAAGCCACAATGCCATGTTTGCCGCTGTGATCGCTTTGGTGAACAGTATGATTGTGGATTTGCGGATACGGTTTTTTCAATATCCCGATTACCATACCAAAACACTGGAATCTCACCGCAATATATTCCTCGCTGTAAAGAATCGGGATGCCATCAAAGCCGCCGAGGAAATGGGAAGGCATCTGGACAATATTCAGAACTTTTCTAAAACCTCTCCCGACCTGCCGGATGAAAACGAGTGATCGCTTTCGTATGCTGTTTTAAATTGCTTACCATGGGTTCCTGCATTTTAAGATGATGACTGATTCAGTATGCGGTACAGTGATGAAACATACGACGATTCTAAGCAAACTAAATAGTACAGGAATAAGAGGTTAGCTGATTATTCCTGTACTATTTTTGTATTTATTAACGGCCAATTTGTTAGGAACCTACAAGTGTTACATAATTAATTTGTGAAACATTATCTTTTATAAGCATTGACAACAAAATATTCCAATGGTATCATGGTACCATGGACATATGGCATTACGGTACTACCAAAATACCATCCGGCTGCATATACCGGGTCCACGCAACAGGAAGGAGAATGTGAACACAACTTGCGGATTTATCTTGAGTTATCCTTATGCTCTACAAGGGAATAAAAAATAGTGTGAGTTTATAGGCAGGAGGAAAAAAATGAAGAAGATTGTTGCATCTTTGCTTTGCCTTTTGGTGGTTCTTATGGCTTTTGTCGGCTGTCAGAGCGGGAGTCAGCCTGTTGCGGGGGGAGCCGCTTCCAGTGGCAGCGGAGCAAAGCCGACTGAGCTGAAAATGAGTGTGACCACCTCCGAAACCAGTGTTTGGATGGTTGGTGCCAACGAATTTAAACGCTTGGTAGAGGAGCTCACCGGTGGACGCTATATCATTTCTGTGTTTCCCAACGAGCAACTTTCCGGCGGCGATCAGGCCAAGGGCGTTGAGATGCTCTTTACCGGTGTAACCGATGTGGATATTCACTCCACCATCATTATGAGTGGCTTTGAACCCAAGCTTTCGGTGGTATCTATGCCATGGATTTTCCCCAATGGAAACGAGGACGTAGACCGCATCCTCTTTAACGGTGAGGGTGGCGAAAAGCTCAAGGAGCTGGTCGAGGCTAAAGGTGCCCATGTGCTGGGCATTGGAGAAAACGGATTCCGGCAGCTGACCAACAACATTCGCCCTGTCAACACAGTGGAGGATATGAAGCAGCTTAAGGTGCGCACACCGGCTATGGCAATGTATGTTGACTTCTTTAAAATGATTGGGGCAGACCCCACCTCCATGATCTGGAGCGAGGTGTTTACCGCATTACAGCAGGGCACCATTGATGCGCAGGAAAACCCTCTGGATACCATCCGCAGCGGAAAAGTGCAAGAAGTGCAAAAGTACCTGAGCATGTGGAACTACTCTTATGACCCCCTGATTCTCTCGGTCAGCAACAAAGTGTGGGATAGCCTGAGCGACGAAGATAAAGCAATCTTCGAAGAGGCCGGCGCAGAGGCCATGAAGGTTCAGGTGGAAAAAAACCGCGCAATGGACGACGAAATTTTAGATTCCTTTCAAGAGTATATGGAAATTACCTACCCAACACCGGAACAGATTGATGGCTTTAAGAATGCTTGTAAGCCGCTGTACGAAAACTACAAAGAGATCATTGGCGAAGATGTGTTTGCAGCCTTTGGCTATACCTTTGATTAAAGTGTGTCGGTAAAGCGATCACGGTAAAACGGTGCTCCGGTGGTAGGATTCCTTGCACCGGAGCATATTTTTAACTTGCAATCTTATGGATGGTGGGGGTAAACATATGGGCATAATCAGCAAGGTGTTTGATAGGCTGGAAGAAGCCTTGATTGTTATCTGTCTGGGCTTTATGACAGTGATGAACTTTCTCAACGTAGTGAGCAGATATTGTTTTGCCAACTCTTTTTCCTTTACCGAAGAGCTTGTGGTGCTTACCTTTGTTTGGGTCAGCATGTTGGGCATTGCTGCAGGCTATAAACGGGTGGCCCATCTGGGAATGAGTTATGTAGTAGAGATATTCCCCAAAAAGCAGCAGGCCTATTTTGTGCTTTTTTCCATGATATGTTCTTTAGCGATGATTGGAATTATGGTGTATCAGGGTGTCATCATGGTACAGGGGCAAATTATGCTGCAATCCAGAACTCCGGCGCTGGGGCTTCCCAGTTCGATGCAGGGTTTGGCCATTCCGGTCGGCGGCGTTTTTATTGCGATCCGCACATTGCAGGCGGGTATAACAGGTTATAAGGATCTGTGCGAGGAACATTACGCGGAGGAGGAAGGCAATTGTTAGGAGTTATTCTATTTGCCAGCTTTTTTATTCTTGTTTTTCTCAATGTTCCCATTGCAGTGTCTTTGGGGCTATCCTCCTTAATTGGGCTGACTGTGGGCGGGCATTCCTTTTCCATGTTTCCCAGTATTATGTACACTGCCATTGGAAAGTTTACCCTGCTGGCAATTCCGTTTTTTATACTGGCCGGAGTGATTATGGACTATGCAGGCATCTCCCGGCGGCTGATTAAGTTTGCCACGGTCTGCGTGGGACACCGGAAAAGCGGGCTGATCTCGGTGGTAGTAATAACTTCCTGCTTTTTCGCGGCGATTTCCGGCTCCGGCCCGGCTACGGTAGCCGCGCTTGGCAGCATCTTGATTCCCGCTATGGCCAAAGCAGGGCACAACAAAGCCATGTCCGCCGCCTTGATGAGCGCGTCGGGAGCCATTGGGATTATCATCCCACCCAGTATTGCCTTTGTCGTGTATGCTTCCATCGCCGATGTCTCGGTGGGCAAGCTGTTTAGCGGCGGTATCATCCCCGGAATTCTTGTGGGTGTCGCCTATTTGTTTGCCGCCCAGTATTCTTCCCGCAATAACAAAGAAATTATAGAGCAGCCCAAAGCCACTCAACCAGAAATCTGGCAGGCTTTTAAAGATGCTTTTTGGGGATTGTTGACTCCTGTCATTATTCTAGGCGGAATTTATGGCGGTATTTTTACCCCCACCGAGGCAGCGGGAGTGGCCGTTGTGTACGGTTTGGTGGTAGGGATTTTTATCTATAAAGAAATTAAGCTCAAGCACCTTTGGGAGATCTTTGTGGATTCGGCGATTTCCTCCGGCACGGTGATGTATATTGTGGCGGCGGCCAGCGTATTTGCCTGGTTGCTTTCTACGAGCCATATCGCCAGCAATATCTCCAGCGCCATTCTTTCCGTCGCCACCAGCAAAACGCTGGCCTTGCTGATGATTAACGTGATTTTCTTAATTGCAGGCTGTTTTTTAGATGCCAACTCGGCTTTTTACATTCTGGTACCCATTATGATGCCGATTGTTCACGCCTTTGAAATTGACCCCATCCATTTTGGCGTGTTTATCACCACCAATATGGCCATTGGGCAGATTACTCCCCCTGTGGGAATTAACCTGTACGTAGCCTGTAACATTGCCCAAATCTCGGTGGGAGAAATCTGCAAAAAAATTCTTCCCTTTCTTGTGGCCGGCATTATCGCCCTGTTGATTCTAACCTTTATTCCCGCTATTACCACGTTCTTGCCCAATTTGATCTACTCATAACCGCAGCTTGCTGCAAGCACGGTTTTGCCAATGGCAGGCCCCAACTGGGGCCCCTTTTTACACACTATTTGGTACTACCATTGTACCAGGACATATCATGCGAGGTGTTACTTATGAAACTAGCAGAAGGACGCATGGGACGAATGATCGCAGTTCGCCTGGCACCGGGAGAAGATGTTTTGCTGGGGCTGGAACAGGCGTGCCGCGATGCCAACATCCAACACGGGGCAATTGTTTCCTGCATAGGCAGCTTGAACGGCGCCAGCTTTCTCAATCCGGTTCCCCTCCCCCACAAAAAGGCGGGATATGGTTACAGCAACCCCATTCAGCTGCACGGCCCGATCGAGCTGTTGCAGGCCAGCGGAATGATCTGCCTTGGGGAACAAGGCGAGACATTGCTGCACGTCCACTGTTCCTTTAGCGATCAAGAGGGAAAAGGCTATGGGGGCCATTTGATCGAAGGAAACAAGGTATTGCTGACCGTAGACGCTGTGATTGGAGAACTGGACGGCATACATATGGGAAGACGATACGACCCGGAACTAGAGGTTTTGATCTTTAACCCCGAAACTAAGCAGAAAGGGATGGAGTAACAGAATGAAGCAACCATATCCCATGGAACAACTTCTGAATCTGTACGAAATGATGGTGAGAGTCCGCCGGTTTGAAGAAAAAGCTGCCGAGTATTTTACCAAGGGCATGCTGGCCGGTAATATTCATCTTTGCATCGGTCAGGAAGCCACCGTAGTGGGAGCCAACGCCGCTTTGGAAGACCGCGATTTTATCACCTGCACCCATCGTGGCCACGGCCAATGTCTGGCCAAGGGCGCAAAGGCCGACAAAGCCATGGCCGAGCTGTTTGGCAAGGCAACCGGGTACTGCGGCGGCAAGGGAGGCTCCATGCATATTGTGGATGTCAACCGCGGCATTCTGGGAGCCAACGGCATTGTAGGCGCAGGTATTCCCATCGCCACCGGCTCCGCTTTAACCAGCAAAATTCGCGGAACCGATGAGGTGACTTTGTGCTTCTTTGGGGACGGAGCCTCCAACTCCGGCGCCTTCCACGAGGCTATTAATATGGCGGCGGCCTGGCAGCTTCCCATTGCGTATCTTTGCGAGAACAACCAGTACGGCGTTTCGGTCAATATTAAATCCGTTACCAACACCGATACCATAGCTGTGCGGGCCAAAGCATACGATATTCCCGGCGTCACCGTAGACGGCAACGATGTTCTGGCTGTTTACGAAGCCACCAAAGAGGCCGTTGACCGCGCCAGAAGCGGCAAAGGCCCTTCTCTGGTGGAGTGTATGACATACCGGCATATGGGACATTATCTGGGCGATAACAGCTTCTATCGTCCCAAAGAGTACATGGAAGAAGCGACCCAAAAAGATGCCATTGCCAACTTCCGCCGTTACCTGCTGCAGCAGGGTGCGGAAGAAAAAACCCTGACAGCCATAGAAGAAGCTATGGCGGAGGAAATACTGCAAGCTTGTAAATTTGCGGAAGACTCTCCTTATCCTGACGTATCCACCGTTACGAAGGACATGTATGCGGTAGAGAATGAAAGGTGTGTTAGCCGATGAGAAAAATCAGTGTAAGCGCCGCCATTCGTGAAGGAATGCGCGAGGAAATGCTGCGGGATGAGAACGTTGTTATGATTGGCGAGGATCTGGGTACATTAGGCAGCCCTTTTGCCATCACCAAAGGATTTTTGGAGGAGTTTGGCACCAACAGAGTGATCGAAACTCCCATTGCAGAAAACGGGTTTACCGGCATGGCGGTGGGCGCTGCCATGCGGGGCGTTCGCCCGGTGGTAGAGCTGATGTACAACGATTTTATCAGTGTTGCGCTGGACCCTGTGATGAATCAAGCCGCCAAGCTTCGCTATATGACAGGGGGGCAGATCCATATTCCCATGGTGTTGCGCGCCCCTATGGGAGCGGGCCGGCGCAATGCAGGCCAGCACTCCCAGTGTCTGGAGGCATTGTTTATGAGCATCCCCGGCCTCAAGGTCGTGTGTCCTTCCAGTGCGGCCGATGCAAAAGGCCTGATTAAATCCGCCATCCGCGACGACGACCCTGTCATCTTTTTAGAGCACAAACTGCTCTATGCCCAGCGGGATGAAGTGCCGGAAGAAGAGTATACCATTCCCTTGGGCAAAGCGGAAATCAAGCGTCAGGGCAGCGATGTGGTAATTCTCACCTGGTCCCGGCAGGTTTACTTTGCCTTGGATGCCGCCGCTCAGCTGGAAAAGGACGGAATCGATGTGGAGGTCATTGATTTGCGCACTCTGGTACCTCTGGATTGGGAGACCATTGAGGCGTCCGTCATCAAAACCAACCGGGTCGTGGTGCTGGAAGAGGGCGTAAAGCGGAGCGGAGTAGGGGCGGAGTTGAGTGCGCAAATTACGGAAGAACTCTTTGACGAGCTGGATGCCCCAGTCTGCCGGGTAGCGGGCCTCAATGTGTGTTCTCCGTTTTCGCCTCCCTTGGAAGACGCTGTGTTTCCTCAGGTAGGCACCATTGTACAAGCTGTGAAATCCTTGCTGAATCGCTAGGAGGGAGGTTGCCATGACTGAAGTTAGAATGCCTCAGCTGGGGCTTACGATGACAGAGGGGATCGTTACCCGCTGGTTTAAGCAAGAGGGAGATATGGTAGAAAAGGGTGAGCTTCTATACGAAGTAGAAACCGACAAGCTCACCAATGAAATCGAAAGTGATGCAGGCGGGGTTCTCCGCAAAATTGTTGCGCCGGAAGGCAGCGAGATCCCTGTATTGGGGTTGCTGGCCTATGTGGGGGAAAAGGATGAGCCTGTTCCTAAGGCACAGGAGGAGGCTCCCGGGGCATCTACCCAGCCGGCAGCCGCCCCGAAAGAGGAGGCTGCTGCCCCCCCTCCCGCTGCCGGCACATCTTCCGGCGGCCGGATCAAGGCCTCTCCGCTGGCTAAAAAATTAGCAGCCCAACACGGGATTGATCTGTCCCTCATTGCGGGGACCGGGCCGGGGGGACGCATTGTCAAGCAGGATGTCCTTGCCGCCCGGCAGGCTCCACCGGCTCCCAAAGCGTCTGTGGTTCAGATGCCGGCCGGCGGGGTGCGCAGAGAAAAAATGAGTGCCATGCGCAGGGCTATTTCCAAAAACATGTCCCATAGCTGGAGCGTAGCGCCGGTGGTTCATTATCACCGCTCGGCAGACGCCACCAAGATGACTGCACTGAAAAACAGTCTGTCCCAAAATGGAAGCAAGATTAGCTACACGGATATTCTGGCAAAGATTGTGGCGCAGGCATTGGTCAAGCACCCCTACCTGAACGCTACGGTAGAGGGGGACGACCTGATCTTTTACGATTATGTCAATCTGGGCATTGCAGTTGCGTTGGATGGGGGTCTTGTGGTACCGGTGATTCAAAATGCCCACCAAAAGGGAATCTCCGCTCTGTCCGAAGAGATTAAACAGCTGGCCTTACAGGCACGCAACGGCTCCCTGCAGTCGGACCAGATGAGCGGCGGAACCTTTACCATCACCAATATGGGGATGTATGGAATGGAATCCTTTACACCGATTATCAACCAGCCCGAAAGCGCGATTCTGGGCGTGGGCTCCATTGTAAAAACAGCGGTAGAAGTCGATGGAACCATTGTGATGCAACCCCGCATGCATTTGAGCCTGACCGCCGACCATAGAGTGATTGACGGAGCAGTGGCGGCGGAATTTATGCAAAGTATTTGCGCCATGATTGAAGATCCGGTAAAAATGCTGCTGTAGGAGGAATTTGCATGAAGCTATTGGTTATTGGTGGAGGTCCCGGCGGCTATGTGGCTGCGATTCGGGCTGCGCAGCTGGGGGCAGAGGTTACTTTGGTGGAAAAGGATAAGCTGGGGGGAACCTGCCTCAATGTAGGCTGCATCCCGACCAAGGCCCTGTTGCAAACAGCTAAAATTTATGAGCAGGCCAAATCGGGGGAGCGCTACGGTGTGATTGCCCGCCCCAAGCTGGATTTTGCAGAGGCTCAGGCCCAGAAAAACCGAGTGGTGCAACAATTGGTTTCCGGTGTTCATGGGCTGATGAAAGCAAATCGAATTCAGGTTCTTTCGGGTCACGCCACCTTGATCGACTCTAAGAGCGCATCCATTTCCACAGGTCAAACCATCTCCTTTGATAAGGCCATTGTGGCGGTAGGCTCTGTTCCGGCTCAGCCCCCCATCCCGGGAGCAGACAGCCCTCCATGCATCGATTCCACCGGGGCTCTTGCTCTTACAACGGTTCCATCCAGTATGGTGATAATAGGGGGCGGCGTTATCGGGGTGGAGATGGCAACCATTTACGCTGCATTGGGCTGCAAGGTGACCATTGTGGAGATGATGGATGAAATTCTGCCTATGATGGATCAGGAACTGACCAAGGTTCTGCGCGGCAAACTGGAGCAAGGGGGCATCCAAATTATAACCGGATGCCGGGTAGAGCGCATTCTGCAACATAACAATGCTGCTGTGGTTGAGGCTAAATCCGGGGGAAAGGCTCACCGCTTAACAGGAGAAAAAGTTCTGGTAGCCGTTGGACGCAAAATAAATACACAGGCGCTGGGTCTGGAGCAAGCAGGCATTCAACATGATGGCGGACGGATTCTGGTAAACCAACGGCAGGAAACCAATGTGCCGGGGATTTACGCCATTGGCGATTGTACGGGAGGCAGCATGTTGGCCCATGTAGCCAGCATGCAGGGTGAAATCGCTGCCGAAAATGCCATGGGGCATTCATCTGTTTACCGTGGGGACACCAGTCCCTCTTGCGTCTACACAAGCCCCGAATTTGCCGGAGCAGGTCTGACGGAGGAAGCATGTAAGCGTCAGGGCATCGAATATGTGGTTGGGCGCTTTCCTTTGGCCGCCAATGGCAAGTCCCTTCTGGTGGGAGAAGACGGTATGGTCAAGGTAATTGCCGGTAAGGAACACCGGGAGATTCTGGGGATTCACATGGTGGGGCCCCGGGCAACCGATTTAATGGTTGAGGGCGCGCTGGCCATTGGAACAGAGTCCACATTGGACGAAATCATTGCCACCATCCATCCACATCCCACTGTAGGGGAGGCCATACGGGAAGCGGCACTTGCCGCCGACAAACGGGCTATTCACATACCCAATCGCTAGATGCGTTTATCTCCACAGAGCAGCCCGGCAGCTTCTGTCTTGGATGTTGTCTCTGCCATACCCATCGCCTCCAACATCACTTTTAGCTGATACGTTCATGTTAGACAATTTGCTATCCGCATAAACTCCACGGGCTGCCTCTTTGCGGGGCAGCCCGTGGAGTTTATGCGGATCATAAATCATCACAAACACATAAAATAGAGTTGGACATACTATAAACTATTTGATAAAATACACTTAAGCATAGAATTCGTTGTTAGGAGAAGTTTCGTGGGAAAAGAACAACATTCCATATCCAAAGCAGACTTGCTGACATTTAATATTGATGAAACAGCGCGGCAGGTGGGTGTTACGCCGGCAACCATTCGCAACTGGGAAAAGCAAAAGCTTTTTGTTGCAAAACGTGCATCCAATGGGTATCGGGTCTTTGATTTTGACGATATTGAATATTTGAAGATGATATGCGAGTATTCTAAAAAACAAAATATGAGTATCAATGACATACGGTTGTTATTGCAAAATAACCATGGCAATCTTTTGGAAAAACGCCGCAAAAAAACCGGCGTATCCAAAATATTATTAAGCCGCAAATGGAAGCAAAGCCGTAAAGAACAGGGATACCGTCTGGAAACCGTTGCCGAAAGTGTAGGCATTTCCGCACCCTACCTTTCTAAAATTGAAAATGGCCACGCGAACCCATCCATGGATATTCTCAACCGGCTGGCTGCTTTTTATGGGCAAAGCCTGCTTTATTATCTTGGGGATGTTATGTCTGAAAGCCACTGTGTCAAAAAAGGCGCCGGGCAAGAAGTGGAAATCGGGAGGGGCGGCATCTTTATCACATCCTTGACGGCGCTTAGGGATTTCAAGATTTCATCGTTGCTTTATACGGTTAAACCGGGCTGTGGTGATTTGAATCCGACGAGCCATAGCGGACAGGAATTTGTCTATGTGCTTGCGGGAACAGTCACATTTACGCTCAACGGTGAAACCTACAGTCACTTGGGAAAAGGCGATTCTCTAAGTTTTCGTTCCAAGGAACCCCATTCCTGGTATAACAGTGGCAATATTAACGCCATGTTGCTTTGGATTTACACGCCGGATCAATAAGAAGTTTTGCCAGAGATCGCAATACTCCAGACGTTCTGTTTGGAGTATTGCGATTTTACTTTGCCGCCAGAAATCCGTTTGTATCGTTATTCAACGTAAAACATCTGATTTTAAAGGCTGGCCAAAGGCTTTCAGCACTTTGGGTGCATAGCGGATCAGCTTCTGTCAAAGAATAATTTTCCCATCCGCCAGCGCCAAGATTGATCCCGGGCAGTTTAAACCCTGTTTTACCACGTCTTTTTTGTAGGTTTTCCAGTGAGAAAGCGACACCGGCTGCCCGAACCAAAATGGCGCGGGCAGCCGGCATGAGGCGGGTTTGATCCAACGTTGCGCCGATTATTTGATCAGGCCGATCAAGCTAAGAAATACCATCACCAGCAACACGGGAATGATATATTTGACAATCGCGTGCCATGCCGGAGCAATTTTTGTATTGATGGTATGATCGTTGGTAACTTCTTTAATCGCGCCTGTTTTCCAGGCCCAGCCAACCACCAGAGCGCTACACAGTCCGCACAGAGGCAGGATAATGTTGGAACCCAGATAATCGAAGATATCCAGAATGGTCATTCCGGCAAAGCCGATGTGCGACCAGATGCCATAGCCAAAAGAAACGGCTATACCCAGCAGAAAACCGATTCCCCCTACAAAAACAGCTGCTTTGGGGCGGGAAAAGTTTTTCTTTTCAATTAGATAGGCAACCGGCATCTCCAGAATGGAAATGGAGGAGGTAAGGTTTGCCAGCACCAGCAGCGCAAAGAATACCATGGAGAAGAAAGCACCCAAAGGCATGGCGCCAAAAACGGCAGGCAGAGTAATAAAGATCAGGCCAACGCCTGCGTTCGGTTCCATCCCGTAAGAAAATACCGCCGGAAAAATCATCAGGCCGGCCATCATGGCCACTAAAAAGTCAAAGAAGGAAACCACCGCCGCGGTTTGAACCAAATTTTCTTCGCCGCTTAGGTAGCTGGCATAAGTAAGCATACCGGACATGCCCACACTGAGGGAAAAGAATACCTGACCAATTGCCGCTACAACCACCGAAATTGAAAT
>ENA-UOOR01002504-UOOR01002504.1-fermentation-metagenome-genome-assembly--contig:-NODE-2504-length-18397-cov-6.551030_pt1 | contig 18397 bp, 12 predicted proteins | sample MGYA00245780_ERZ724029 | MGnify/ENA primary metagenome ERZ724029 (study PRJEB28704, sample SAMN03018315) | fermentation metagenome | biome: anthropogenic terrestrial biome; feature: soil; material... | reverse complement strand
GGCGGGGCCGGCCCCCGAGCCGGCCCCTGCCGCGGCGCCGCGACAGCACCCCGGCCTCGCGCGCTGGCTGCGCGACAGCGAGCCCACGCCGAGGCCGCGCGCCAAGCCGATCGCGACACCCGCGCCGATCGCCCACCAGCGGCCGACGGGCATCGAGCTGCCCTCGAACCCCGACGCGCTGCAGCGGATCGTGGCGGCGACCCCCTCGCGCATCGGCGTCGGGCGCGCCGGGACCCGCTACCTCACCGACGTCTACCTCGGCCTGCGCGCCGATCACGCCATCGCCAAGGACGCGGTGCTCAGCGAGAGCCCGGAGGGCTTCGCCCAGAGCCTCGGCTGCGTGCCGCTGAAGAGCGGATGCAAGGACAAGCAAGAGTTCCTGCTCTTCCCCGCGCACGGCCGGCGGCTCGACGACCCGTCGCAGGCGCGGCTCGCGCAGGAGGCGACCAAGGGCGTGGACCTCCAGCTCATCGTCGGCGACGGGCTGTCGGCCTGGGCTGCCGAGCGCAACGCGCCGGAGCTGCTGCCGCTGCTGCAGCAGGAGCTCGCGAGCGCGGGCTTCTCGACAGGCCGGCCGCTCTTCGTGCGCTTCGCGCGGGTCGGGGTGCAGGACCACATCGGCGTGCTCACCGGAGCCAAGGCCACCGTGATCCTGCTCGGCGAGCGGCCCGGGCTCGGCAGCGGCGACTCGCTGTCGGTCTACATCGCCTACGGACCGAAGCTCGACCAGGACAACGCCGAGAAGAACTGCATCTCCAACGTGCGCGCGCTCGGCATCCGTCCGGCCGAGGCCGCGCGCGAGACCTGCGCCATCCTGCGCCGCGCCTTCGCCGCCGGCCGCGGAGGGATCGCCGCATGAACCTCGTCCCGCTTCGCCCCAAGCTCCTCTCCTGCCGCCTCATCCCGCATGTCGAGCCCGCGCTCGCCAACGCCTTCGGCTGCGACCCGAAGTGCCACACCTCGCTCGGGCTCGTCACCTGCGACCAGGACGACTCGCTCTACGCGGCGCTCGACCACGCGACCAAGTTCGCGCCAGTCGACGTCATCTATGCGCGCTCGTTCTACGCGGGCTCCACGCACGCCTCCGGGCCGCTGTCGGGCGAGATCCTCGGGGTCATCGGCGGCGCCGATCCCGACCACGTCGCCGAGGGCTTGCTCGCGCTGCGCCAGGCGCTGGCCGAGGAGATCTGCTTCTACACGCCGCCCGGCGAAGGGATGCCGGCCTTCTTCCCCCACGTCATCTCGAGCCTGGGGCGCTACCTGTCGCAGCAGGCAGGCCTGCTGCCCGGCCAGCCGATGGCCTACCTCGTCGCGCCGCCGATCGAGGCGACGGTGGCGCTCGACCACGCGCTGAAGAACGCCGAGGTGCGCCTCGCGAAGTTCTTCGGGCCGCCGACCGAGACCAACTTCGCCGGGGCGTATCTGACCGGCGAGCTCAACGCGGTCGAAGCGGCCGCCCGCGCCTTCGCCGAGGCCGTCGCCGAGGTGGCCGCCCATCCGCTCGCAGCCGCGACCCGGCCGGCGCGGATGCGCAGGTAAGACAGCCCGGGCACCGCTCGCAACCCCAGCGATCGGAAGCAGGCTGGTAGGGGCGCATAGGGATGCGCCCGTCGAGGAATTGGGCAGAATGCGCGGGCGATCCCGGCGGCCGGCAGGAAGGTCGGGACCGTGCTGCCGCTCAACGAATTCCGTTGGCGGTCGCGAGCGCCTGATAAGGAAGGTACATGACGCCCGAGCAAGTGAACGAAGAGAGCCCGACGACCTTCTCGCCGAACACCATCGCGCCAGAGAGCGCTGTCGATGGGGCGACGCACAGTCTGACGACAGCTCTCGCGATGCCGGTGCAGGCGGCTGCATCCAGCGAGACCGACGAGCCTGCGGCGAGGGAGGCGCCGGTCTCATCGGACGAGGCTGCCGAAGCCTCGGCGAGCGAAGCGCCGGTCTCGTCGGGCGACGTCGAAGCCCCGGCGAGCGAAGCGCCGATCTCGTCGGGCGAGGCCACCGAAGCCGCGGCGAGCGAAGAGTCGGTTTCGTCGGGCGAGGCCACCGAAGCCGCGGCGAGCGAAGCGTCGATCTCGTCGGGCGAGGCCACCGAAGCCGCGGCGAGCGAAGCGTCGATCTCGTCGGGCGAGGCCACCGAAGCCTCTGCGAGCGAAGACGCTTCCGAAGAACCGGCACAGGAGAGCTCGACGCGGGAGCCCGCCCTCGACCTGCTCGTCTGCCATGAGGAGCTTCGCGCCTTCCTTTCGCTCTCCTCGCGCCTTGCGGCGGGCCAGGAGCCACCGGACTCGGTGTCGGCGAGCGCAGCGGCCATCTACGACTACCTGATGATCACGTTGCCCATCCACATGGCCGACGAGGACTACGCCATCGCCCCGAAGCTGCGCACCGCGGGTGCGCCGGACGTTGTGCAGCAGGCGCTCGAGGTGATCGGGCACCAGCACTCTGATCTGCAGGCGATGATCGGCCGGATGGCTTCGACCTGGCGCACGCTGGCCGAGCAACCGGAGCGGCTCCCGGAGCTCGCCTCCCGTCTCGCCTCCGGGACGGCGCGGCTTTCGGCGGTGCTCGAGGCTCACCTCGCGCTCGAAGAGGAGCTGCTGGTGCCGGCCTTGGGGCTGCACCTGCCGCCGGAGACGCGCGCGCTCATCGCTCAGGAGCTCCGGCTCAGACCTGGCGCGCAGGAGCGGTAGGAGCACATAGGCAATGCGCCCCTACCTGCCTCGCCCCGGCCCTACCGCTTCTTGTAGTGCCACAGCCCCATGAACATCGCCACGGAGATGGCGGCGAAGCCCATGATCATCCAGAAGGCGTACGGCAGCTTCTGCAGCGGGATGGCCACGTTCATCGAGAAGGCGCTCACCACGAAGGTCGGGACCATAATCCCGATGGTGATGACGTTGAGCGTCTTCATGAGCTGGTTGAGGTTGTTGTTCACGATGGAGGCGCGCGCGTCCATCATGCTCGAGAGAATGTTCGAGTAGATCTCGGCCTGCTTGTAGCACTGGAGGTTCTCTATCGAGATGTCCTCGAGCAGCTCGATCTGCTCCTGGTTGAAGCCGATGCGGGCCGCGTTGTTGCGCAGCTTGTCGATGACCGTCGAGTTCGAGTTGATGGCGTTCAGGTAGTAGACGAGGCTCTTCTCGAGCGTGAACAGGTTGAGCAGGTACCGGTTCTCCATCGACGCGTTGATCTTCTGCTCGAGCGAGTCCGAGACCTGGGTGATGACCTTCAGGTGCTCGAGGAAGTGGTAGATGGTCCGGTTGAGCAGCTTGAGCATGATGTCGTGCGGCGAGGCGACCTTCGCGAACTGCTTGCTGTCGAAGAGCGGCGAGTTCTCGGAGAGCACGACGATGAGGCGGTCCTTGAACAGGAACATGCCGCCCGAGAGGACGCTGAACAGAAAGTTGTCCTGCGCCGAGTAGCTCTTGGGCCGCTTGAAGATGACCGCGAGGTGCTCGGGCTCGAACTCGACACGCGGCACCTCGTCGGGGTCGAGGGCCGAGCTGAGGGTGTGCTCGTCGACCCGGTACCTGTCGATGAGCTCGCGCCTCTCTTCCGTGTCGGGCTGAACATAGAGGAGCACCGGGGCGGTCTCCTCCTCCTCCGTAGGCAAGATCCTCGCCTCCGAGATCTGGAAGCTTCGAAGCATGCGTCACCTCGCGGCACGGCGCCCTCGGGCGCCTGGTCTCAATCCGGCTGCATGAACCCGTGAAGAGGCGGATCCACCTTGGGACCCGCGAGACGCGCTCGAGAGCGCCTTGCAGCGACCTCGAGCGTCTGCTGCGTGGCCTGCCTTCTCCGACCGGCACCGCCAACGTGGGCTCTCGCATCAACCGCCGAGGGCGTCTGCCGATAGGCCCGAGCAAGTTTGAGAGCCTCTCGACTTGGCTCGGGGGTGAGCGAAGGCCCGGCTTCGGTGCGCCTCGCTCGGGTGCAAGAGGGGCGAAACTTTGAGTCGACCGCACCGACTGCCGAGGTCTCTAGCGCCGGCGTCCGAAGAGACGCAGGAGCGCGAGGAAGAGGTTGATGAAGTCCAGGTAGAGCATCAACGCGCCGACGATGCTCAGGCTGGCCGCGGCGGAGTAGCCCGCGCTCGCGTGAAAGCGGCGCAGCTTCTGGGTGTCGTAGGCCGTCAGCCCCGCGAAGATCACCACGCTCGCGCACGCGAGCACGAAGCCCATCATGTCGCTGCGGATGAAGAGGTTGAAGATGCCCGCGACGATCACGCCGACCAGGCCCATGAACAGGAAGGCGCCCCAGCCGCTCAGGTCCTTCTTGGTCACCGTCGCATAGAGGCTCATCGCGCCGAAGACCGCGCCGGTGAGCACGAAGACCTCGCCGATGGAGCCGAGCTGGTAGGCGAGGAAGATGACCGAGAAGGTCAGCCCGTTGACCGCCGCGTAGACGAGGAACAGCCCCGCCGCGACCGTGCCGCTCACCCGCGGCGCGAGCCAGGAGAGGGCGAGGACCAGCACGAGCTCGCCGATGAGCAGCGGCATCATCATCGGCATCACCACCTGCAGCATCGCCGGGCTGTTGGCCGTGTACCAGGCGACCGCGCCGGTGACGCCCAGGCCGACGAACATCCAGCGGTAGACCCGCGCCATGAAGGTGCTCTGGGCCGCGGCGACGCTGGCATCGCTATCGCCGGCGCTCCCTTGGAAAGAGACGGGGTTCTCGAAGGCCATCGGCACTCTCCTTTTCTTCGCGAGGAGCCGGCTCCGGCGCGCGCCGGACCCGGCTCGGCAGGCAGCAATCAGCGCTACTTCTTGCCCTGGGCGAGCAGCTTCTCCATCTCCGCCAGGGTGCGATCCATCAGCCGCGCGGCGGCCTCGATGGCCTCGGGCTTGGTCAAATCGACCCCCGCGTCCTTGAGCAACTCGACCGGCGGCTTGGACGAGCCGGCCTTGAGCATGCCGAGGTAGGCCTCGCGCGCCTTCTTGCCGCCGGTCTGCACCTTCTCGGCCAGGGCGATGCCCGAGGAGAGGCCGGTCGCGTAGGAGTACATGTAGTACTTGTAGTAGAAGTGCGGCACGTAGGCCCACTCGATGCCGTCGTTCTCGCCCACCGTGAAGTCCGGGCCGTAGTAGCGGCGCACCAGGTCGGCGTAGGTGCTGTTGAGCAGCTCGGCGGTCAGCGGCGTGCCCTGCTCGGCCGCGGTGTGCGCGGCGAGCTCGAACTCGGCGAAGAGCGCCTGCCGGTAGATGGTCGTGCGGATCGACTCGACGAGCTTGTTGAGCACGTAGAGCTTCTCCTCGCGGGTCTTGGCGGTCTTGTAGAGGTGGTCCGAGAGCAGCTTCTCGTTGAAGGTCGAGGCGATCTCGGCGTTGAACATCGAGTAGCTCGCGGTGACATAGGGCTGGGTCGTCATCGCGTAGTGGCTGTGCAGCGCGTGGCCGTACTCGTGGGCGAGCGTCGAGAGGTCCCCGAGGTCCTCGAAGTAGTTCATCTTGACGTAGGGGTGAATGCCGTAGGTGCTGCTGCAGAAGGCGCCGCTCTGCTTGTTCTTGTGCGGGTAGAGGTCGAGCCAGCCCTGCGCCGGGTCGAGGCCGACTTTCAGGGTCTTCAGGTAGCCGTCGCCGAGCGGCTCGAGCGCGGCGAGCAGCACCTTCTGGGCCTCGGGGTACGGGAACTTCATCTGCACGCTGGCGACCATCGGCGTGTACAGGTCGTAGAGGTGCAGCTCGTCGAGGCCCATCACCTGCTTGCGCAGCTTCACGTAGCGGTGCAGCGGGGCGAGGTTCTCGTTCACCGCCTTGATGAGCGAGTGGTAGACCGCGGTGTCGATGTTGTCCTTGTCCATGTACGCGTGCAGCGCCGTGGCGTAGCCGCGCGAGCGGGCGAGAAAGACGTTGAAGTTGACCTGGCCCGAGAGCGTGGCGGCGAAGACGTGCTCGTACTGGCGCAGCGTCGAGAAGAGCTTCTCGACCGCCTCGCGCCGCACGTTCCTGTCGGTCGAGCCGCGGTACTTCGGGAAGTTCGACAGGGTGAGCTGGACCTGCTTGCCGCTCTCGTCGGTGATGGTCGGCAGCGGCATGTCGGCGAGCAGGGCGTCGAAGGTCTTCTCGTGGTCCGAGGGGATCTCGTTCAGGTCGATCTCGGCCCAGAGGTTGTCGCCAGCGAGCGAGAGCACCCGCTCGGTCTGCTCATCGAGCACGCGCGAGCGGCGCCGCAGCATCTCCGACAGGTAGGGCTTGTACTCGGCGAGCTTGGGCTCCTTCGCGTACGCGGCCTGGACCGCGGCCTCGTCGAGCGCGAGCACCTCCTGGCGGATGAAGGAGCTGGCGGCCATGAAGTCCTGGAAGGCCTTGAGCGCCTTCGACTCCATCGCCTGCAACCCGGTGTTCTTCAGGTCGCTGACCCGGCGCATCTGCGCGTAGAGCGTCATCTTGTTCACCGCGAGCCGGGTCTGGAAATATTGGTCGAGACAGGCGCGCAGCTCGGCGGGCTCGGCGAGCTTGCCCTTGTAGGCGGCGATCTTCTCGAGCTCGGCGCCGACCGCGGAAAGCGTGGTCTCGAACGCCGCGTCGTCGACGAACATCGGGGCGAGCTTCCACTTGTACAGCTCGGGGATCTGCGAGCGCTCGACGTTGGCATCGGGCACGAAGGCTATTGGCGCGCTCTTGGGGCCGGCGTGGGCGGTGCAGCCGAGCGCGAGGAGCGCAGCGACCGAAAGCAGGGTCTTGGTCATAGGGTTCGCCTCCCTTGTCGTTGGTTGTCTTTCTTTCGCACCGTCGGAGCGGGCGCTCTTCCGGGGGCCGCCTGCCTGCCGGGAGCGCCGGGGCCGGGGCGTTAAATCCGCGACAGGATAGGCCCTGCGACCCAAAGCTCACAAGCGGAATAGCCTGCGCCGTTTGCCCGGATTCCGAGCGCGCCGACGGGGCAAACGGCGGCTGCCCGCCTCGATTGACGACCCCCTCGACCGCCCGGATACTAGGCGGCCGACCCACCCCGACGAAGGCGACATGACCGACAACACGCACGAGCCTGCCCGCAGCGTCGCCGGCCAGATCCCCAAGGACGCCATCGAGCGGCTGCTCAGCCGCATTACGCTGACCGGCCCGGCCCACCCGACCGCCCCGCTGCACGCTCCGTTCACCGCCGAGCCTATCCACGAGGTGCCGCTGTGCACCGCCGAGGACCTCGAGGAGGCGCTGCGCGAGGCGCGCGAGGCGCAGGCCGAGTGGTCCCGGCGCAGCGTCGACAAGCGCGCGCGGGGGCTGCTGCGCTTCCACGACCTGGTGCTCGAGCGCCAGGACGAGCTTCTCGACGCGATCCAGCTCGAGACGGGCAAGTCGCGCAAGCACGCCTTCGAGGAGATCACCGACACCGCCATCGTCGCCCGCTACTACGCGCACCACGGCCCGGGCCTGCTCGCCCCAAGGCGGCGCCAAGGCGCCCTGCCCGGGTTCACCGCGGCCTGGGAGCACCGCTCGGCTCTGGGGGTCGTCGGGTTCATCGCTCCCTGGAACTATCCGCTCAGCCTCGCGGTCACCGACGCGCTGCCCGCGTTGCTCGCCGGCAACGCGGTGGTGCTCAAGCCCGACCGACAGACCCCGCTCACCGCGCTGATGGCCGCCCGCCTGCTCGACGAGGCGGGTCTGCCGCCGGGCCTGTTCCACGTGCTCACCGGCAAGGGCCGGGAGCTCGGCGCGCCGCTGATCGAGGGGGTCGACTTCATCTGCTTCACCGGCAGCACTGCGACCGGACGACTCATCGCACGGCAGGCCGGAGAGAGGCTCATCGGCTGCTCGCTCGAGCTGGGCGGCAAGAACCCGATGATCGTCCTCGAGGACGCCGACCTCGACGCGGCGGCCGACGGCGCGGTGCGCGGCTGCTTCGCCAACGCGGGCCAGCTCTGCGTGTCGATCGAACGGATCTACGTCCAGCGCGCGGTCTTCGACCGCTTCGTCTCCCGCTTCGTCGAGAAGACCCGGGCGCTCAAGCTGGGCGCCTCGTTCGACTGGGACGTCGAGATCGGCAGCCTGGTGGGCAAGGCTCAGCTCGACAAGGTCGCCGGGCACGTCGGCGAGGCGCTCGCCCACGGCGCGACCCTCGCCGCCGGCGGCCGCCCGCGGCCCGACCTGGGCCCCTACTTCTACGAGCCGACCATCCTGCTCGGCGTCACCGAGAAGGCCGCGGTCTCCTGCGAGGAGACCTTCGGGCCGGTGGTCTCCGTCTACCGCTTCGACACGCTCGACGAAGCCGTCCGGCGGGCCAACGCGACCCGCTACGGGCTCAACGCGAGCGTCTGGACGGGCGACGCCGACCGGGGCGTCGAGCTCGCCCGGCGGCTCGAGTCGGGGATGGTCAACGTCAACGAGGCCTACGCGGCGGCCTGGGCGTCGGTGGACGCGCCGATAGGCGGCTTCAAGGACTCGGGGCTCGGCCGGCGCCACGGCGCCGAGGGCCTGCTCAAGTACACCGAGGCCCAGACGATAGCGGTGCAGCGTCTGGTGCCTCTGACCGCGCCCACCGGGGTCAGCGAGGAGAAGTACCGTCGCTCGCTGAGCCGGGCGCTCAAGGTGGTGCGCCGCGTCCCCGGGCTGCGTTAGCGCCAGCCCGGAAACAAAGGGGGAGTGATGCCGAGCGTCTTCTTCACCGGGTTTCCCGGCTTTCTCGGAAGCGCGCTGCTGCCGCGTACGCTCAAGCGCCACGCCGACGAGGTGAGCGCGACCTGCCTCGTGCAGGCCAGGTTCATGCCGCTCGCCCAGCGGCGGGTCGGCGAGCTGCGGCGGGCGATCCCGTCGCTCGCCGATCGCATCCACCTCGTCGAGGGCGACATCACCCGCCCCGACCTCGGGCTCGGCGAGGCGAGCGAGTTGAAGCGCGAGGTAGTGGAGATCTTCCACCTCGCGGCCATCTACGACCTTGCCGTCCGCCGCGAGCCGGCGATGCGGGTCAACCTCGACGGCACGCGCCACCTGCTCGACTTCGCGGCGGCCTGTCCTGGCCTGAGGCGCTTTCAGTACGTGAGCACCTGCTACGTCAGCGGCCGGTACGACGGGGTCTTCTCCGAGCGCGATCTCGAGAAGGGCCAGTCCTTCCAGAACTACTACGAGGAGACCAAGTTCCTCGCCGAGCTCGAGGTGCAGCGGCGCCTGCGCGACGGGGTGCCGGTCACCGTCTACCGGCCGGCCATCGTCGTCGGCGACAGCACCGTCGGCTCGACGCAGAAGTACGACGGCCCGTACTACCTGTTTCGCTTGATCGCCCGCCAGGGCCGCCTCGCGCTCGTGCCGAAGGTCGGCGCCCCGGGCCGCTCGCAGTTCAACCTCGTTCCCAGCGACTACGTCGTCAACGCCATCGCCCACCTCGCGGGGCTCGAGTCGACCCGCGGCCAGGTCTTCCAGCTCTGCGACCCCAATCCCCTCACCATGGACGAGGTGATGGACGCGGCCGGGGAGGCGCTCGGCAAGCGCCTCTTCAAGCTGCGGCTGCCCGCCGGCCTCGCCCGCGCCGCGCTGAGGCGCACCCCGGCAATCGCGCGGGCGCTCCAGATCCCGCCCGAGACGCTCGATTACCTGACCCTGCCTACCCGCTACACCTGCGAGAACACGCTCGTGGGCCTCGAGGGCAGCGGCATCCACTGCCCAGGGCTGCGCGACTACCTGCCGCGGCTCGTCGAGTTCATGAAGGCGCACCCCGAGATCGGTTCGGCGGCGATGAGCTGAGAGAGCTGTCGAAGAAGCCTTCGAGCGACAACCGTTCGGCTCGAGCATCGCACCAGGCTCTTGGCCGGCCGTGTCCCATGAACGGACAGCGAATTGCCGATGCACCGCACCGCGCGCGAGCAAGTGAAAGTCCCCCCTCCCGCGCTTGCGCGGGAAGAGGGGATTTAGGGGAGAGGTAAGGCTGGTCGGAAGCGGCCGATGAGAGGCAGACGGCGCCTCCCGTCCGGCTCCGAGTCAGGCTAGGCGCCCGCCTCGGCGGGCTTGTCCTTCTTCTTGCGCGGCGCCCTGGCCGCCTTCGCCTCGGGCGCGGCCTCGGCAGCCGCGGGGGCCTCTTGTCCGGCCTGGGCCGGAGCCGCTTCGGGCTCCTGCGGCGAGCCCGGCTCGACGACCGACACCGCAGCGGCCTTCGGCTTGCGCTTCTTCGGCTTGAGCCCGAGCCCCGAGGCCTCGAACCCGCCGTTGACCGGCGCGAGCGCCGCCTCGGCGAGCAGCCGCGCCTGCAGCAGCGCCAGGTCGAGCCGCTTGCCGGCCCCGACCAGCTCCTTGCGGATCTCGATGGCCAGCTCCTCGGCCATCGGCTCGCCGCCGCCGAACGCCGAGAGCAGCTTCTGCCAGGCCGCGCCGACCTGCTCGACGGCCGGCAGGATGAAGGCGAAGTCGGGCTGCGCGAACTGACGGGAGACGTAGGAGCCCTTGAGGCGCCTGTCGAACTCGCGCGAGAACTCCTCGGCCACCTCGAAGCCGCAGCGGCGCAACAGGGGCAGCTTCTGGTGCGGGTAGAGCGCCTCGATCACCGGGTTGCGGCTGCCGCAGTGGAAGGTGATGCCCGCGAGCAGCCGCTCGAGGGCGTCGACCCAAGAATTTTGGAAGTCGCCGACGTAGTCGTCGCGCACCTCCTCGAGCTCGGGCAACTCGCGGGCGCGCTCGAGCAGTCCCTGCGTCGGTGCCCGCGCCGCCGTCACCAGCTCGTGGGCCGTGGCCATCCAGTCCTTCTCCGCCTTCAGGCCGCGCCTCTGCGCCAGCGAGCTCTGCGCCGCCGTGAGCCGCTCGAGGAACTGCTCGGAGAACTTGATGAGGTCGTAGGCTTCGAGGGTCGAGAGGGTCGTCATCGCGCGCCGAGTCCTGTCGGGAGTGAAGAGGAGATCCTCCGGGCCTCCGGAGGCCGGCGGAGAGTAGCCTCCCCGTCCCGGCTTGACCAGGGCCTCGGGGTTCGCAAGCCGACGAATTCGATGGGCTTACACTCGACCGGCCGGCACCGCCCCAGTCCTAAAAAGGCTGCCGGATCCTTCGCCGGGAGCCGAGGCGAGCGCCGTTTTCCGAGGGGTGATTCGGCTCGGAGCCGCTTGTCGGCGCGCCCGGTCAGCGCAGGGGCGCGTGGCCGCTGCCGGCGCCGGCCTTCAGCCGGAGCACCCCGCGCGGCGAAATCGGGCCACGACGCCTACTGGCGAGCTGAGGCGACGGGCCTGCTGAGCGCCCGCCGCCTTGGGGTTGAAGGCCTCGGCTTACGTGCGCTCTTCGACCTCCGGCGCCGGCGCGTGCCCGCGGACATAGCCGCTCGCGCGGAGGAGGTCGTTGATCTCGTCGGCGACCTCGTCGGCATGGTCCTCGGGCGTGAAGTGCCGGGCCATCGGCACCGCGCGGATGGGCGCGCGCAGGTCGCGCGCGAGCCGGCGGGCGTGGTGCATGCCCAGCGGATCGAGCTCGCCCCAGACGATGCGCGCGGGCACCGAGAGCGAGGCGAGGTCGTCGGCTATCTCCATCGTGTGGCGCGGGTCGAGCGAGGCGAGCTGATGCGCGAGCGCTTCGCCGGCGCGGGTGGCCGCGTAGGGCGACCAGTACAGATTCGGGGCCTCGGCCCGGCCCTGGACCGAGTCGTGCCCGAGCGTGGCCACCGCCGAGGTGACGAGCGGTCGGACCAGCGGGTTGGGCATCTTCGCGATGGCGTTGCGGCTGGCGCGGGCGGCCTTGATCGGCGCGACCGGCCAGTTGTCGTAGGCGACCGAGTCGACGAGCACCAACCCCGCGCACATCTCGGGGTGCTCGACCGCGAAGCGTTGCACGACGCCGCCGCCAAGGTCGTGGCCGACGAAAACGGCCCGCTCGATCCCCATCGTCTGCAGCCACCGGTAGAGGTAGACCGACTGCGCGCGCAGGGAGATGTCGCGGCCGAAGCCGGCCGGGATGGACCAACCGAACCCGACCATCTCCCAGGCGAGCGCCTTGAGGCCTTCGAGGCGCGGCAGGACGAACCGCCACAGCCGCGGGTTGGTGGGGATGCCGTGAACCAGCACGACCGGCGCGCCCTCGCCCTGCTCCTCCCAGCGCATGAGGATGCCGTCGACCACCGTGGTGCGCGAGACCTCCGGCGCGCTCGCCTGCCGCTTGAGCATGGCCCTCCTGCTGCCGAAGGTCGCGGCGAGCGAGAGGCCGGCGCCGGTGCCCACGCCTGCCAGGAGCCAGGGCCATAGAGGCCGCGGCTCGGCCTTGGTCACCAGGTAGCGGCCGGCGACCGACCGGGCCAGCCGCTTGGCGTCCTCCTGACGCCGATGGGCCATCTTCTGGTAGCGCCGCCACAGGCCGATTGCCGTCTTGGTCCTCTTCCCCGCCATGGTCCCTCCCGTCGGTGCGCGCGCACCTCGAGCAAGATTTCGGTCGCGCGGGGGCTGCCGTCGAGAACCCTGGTTGGCACGCGGCACCTTGGAGCACGCTTGGTTGAGTTGGGAGTTTTGAGTTGGGAGTTGGGAGTCGACATTCCCGCGCGCCTCGCCGGCGCGGTGGGGGCGCATGGCGGCGCCCGGCCCCAACGGGTCCGGTGCCGGTCCTCGCTGGACGTCGCGCGGCGTGGCGGGGCGCATGCGACCGAGGCTGAGTTGGCAGTCGAACCGAAGGCTTGGCAGTCGTTCCGAAAGCTTGGCAGTCGTTCTGAAGCTTGGCAGCGGTTCTGAAGCTTGGCGGCGGTTCTGAAGGCTTGGCAGTGGTTCTGAAGCTTGGCGGAGATTCCAAGGCTTGGGGGCCGGCCGGGAAGCTTGGCAGAGCAGTCGGAGGGCTTCGCGGACGAGTCGGTAAGCCTGGCAGCCGAGAAAACTACCTTGGTACGCGGGTTTAGCCGCCCAAACCGAGGGTCGCGAACCGTCGGCTATCGGGCTGAAAACCCCGCTCCTGAAAAACATGAGTGATTTCGCGGGGGCCGCAAGCTCTCCGGCGCTCTGCCAAGCCCTCCGACTGCTCTGCCAAGCGCTCCGAGTCATCCGCAAAGCTCCCGCGGAGGGCCGCCAAGCTTGTCGATGGGCGTGCGCAGCGCTCCGAGCGGCGCGCAAAGCTCCGAAAGTGGGCCATAGGGGGCGGCCCTCGTCGGCCACTCTTGGGGCGCGACTTCGGCGCCGGCCTTGATCTGGTCCACTTGCGGCGGCGACGGGAGATCCAGGTGCAGCGCCTCTTCCTACGCACACGCAGCAGGCCGCCGAGACGGCGCTCCCTCGCTCCCCTCTCGCCTCCCGTCCCGCGGGTCCGGCTTCACAGGCCGCCGAGACGGCGGCCCTCCCTCCCTCCTCTCGCCTCCCGTCCCCGGATCCGGCCGCAGCGAACGGAAAAACACGCCGTGATTTCAGCTCGTTGGATCGCCCGATCGAAGCCTCAGGAAGGGGCCTGTAGAGCGCCAGGATGGCCCAGGAGAGGCCGCCCGAGCTCAGCCCTATTGAAGCAAGCCTGGCGACCCCAGATCGCTCTACGGGCCAGCCAGGGACCCTACCGGGCCGATCGGGCCTTCCAAAGGTGCCCGATCGCCCGTTTTCCGGCGCCGGGGAGCACCGCCAGGCGCTCAAGGTGAATCGACGAGCTCGCGACCGGCGAGGACGTTCGCTTGCGTGCGCGGTGGTTCTCGACCGGGAAGAGCGCCGCCAAAACCCTTCGCGGCCTCGGTTCGGTCCCCTGGCCCAGCGCGCCGCAGCGCGGCGCCGCCAGCGGGTGCCTACGCCCGAGGCTTCAAGACGAGGAAGTACTGGTACTCCAGCAGCTCGCTCTCCGAGGCCAGCTCGAATCTGGCCGCGCGCGCGTCGCGCACCGCCTCCTCGCGCGCGAGCCGATGACCGAGCCCCGGCCCGACCGGCGTGTCGCGCTTGTGGAAGTCGACGACGACCAGGCGCCCCTCCGGCTTGAGCGAACGAGCCAGCCGCTTCAGGTAGGCGCGCCGCTCCTCGACGTGGTGGAGCGCGTTGACCATCAGGACCAGATCGCACGACTTGGGCGGCAACAGCGGGTCGTCGTCCAGGCCGAGGACCGGCACGACGTTCCTCGCCTCGGCGGCGACTATCCGCTCGCGCAGCACCCCGATGATCTGCGGCTCGACCTCGACCGCGAAGACCGTGCCCCGCGGGCCGACCGCCTTGGCGAGCCGCAACGAGAAGTAGCCCGGGCCGGCGCCAATCTCAGCGACCGTCTGTCCGCGTTTCAGGCCGAGCGCCTTGATGACCGCGTCGGGCCTCTGCCACTCGGCGCGCTCCGGCGACTCGAGCCGCTTCAGGTAGGCCTCGAGGTCGATGGGGTTGTTGTGCTTGCCGTGCTCGGAATGCTCGTGCTTCGCGGCCTTGCTTGCCTTGGGGTTCTTTCGCTTCATCGGTTCTCTCTGCCGCAGCCTCGAGAGGTGCCCCGAGCTCGGAGCATCAAAGGCAGCGGCTCGTTTCCGCCCGGGGCCTTTCCGCGGTGCTCAGTCGTGGTTCGTCGAGCCGACGATGTGGCCGACGAGGTCGTAGTCGGCCGCCTGCGTCACCTCCACCGGAACGATCTCGCCGGGCAGGGCGACCCCGTCGTTGATGTAGGTGATGCCGTCGATCTCGATGGCCTGTCCTGCCGTGCGGCCGACGAGCAGGTGCTCGGTCTCCTCGGAGACGCCCTCGACGAGCACCTCGACCCGCTTGCCGATGAGCGCGCGGTTCTGCTCGCGGCTGATGCGCCGCTGGATGGCCATCAGCTCGCGCCGCCGGGCGCGGGCGATCTTGGCGGGCACCTGCCCCTCCATCGCCGCGGCCCGGGTGCCCTCCTCCGGGCTGAACTCGAAGACGCCGAGCCGCTCGAAGCGCTGCTCCTTGACGAACCCCTTGAGCAGCTCGAAGTCCGCCTCGGTCTCGCCGGGCAGGCCGGCGATGAGCGAGGTGCGCAGCACGATGCCCGGCACCCGCTCGCGCAGCCGGGCGAGCAGCTCGCGGATGTAGCGCGAGCCCTTGCCCCGGCGCATCGCGCGCAGCAGCGGGTCGCTGATGTGCTGCAGCGGCATGTCGAGGTACTTCACGACCTTCTCCTCGCCGGCGATCACCGCGATGAGCTCGTCGGAGAGCTCGCGCGGATAGGCGTAGTGCAGGCGGATCCAGCGCGGGCCCTTCACCTTCACCAAGGCGCGCAGGAGCTGGGCGAGCTTGGGCTTGCCCGGCAGGTCGTGGCCGTAGGCGGTCAGGTCCTGGGCGATGAGGTTGAGCTCGACCGCGCCCCCCTTCGCGAGCTTGCGCGCCTCGGCGACGATGTCCTCGACCGGCCGCGAGCGCTGGCGGCCGCGGATGGCGGGGATGACGCAGAAGGCGCAGCGGTTGTCGCACCCCTCGCTCACCTTCACGAACGCGGTGTAGGGCGGCATCGAGTTGATGCGCGGGGTCTTCGCCGAGTGGACGAACTCGGGGTCGGGGACCAAGGTCCGGGGCATCGCCTCGGCGGCGAGCAGGTCGGCGACCTGGGCGTAGGCGCCGGTGCCGACGAAGTGGTCGACCTCCGGCAGCTCGCGCTCGAGCTCCTCGGCGTGCCGCTGCGGCAGACACCCGGCGACGAGCAGCGTCTCGCAGCGCCCGGTCCTCTTCAATTCGGCCATCTCGAGGATGGTCTGGATCGACTCCTCCTTGGCGTCGCGGATGAAGGAGCAGGTGTTGACGACGATCACCTCGGCCTGCGCCGGGTCGAGGACGAGCAGGTAGCCCTTCTTCGCCAGGGTGCCGAGCATCACCTCGCTGTCCACGCGGTTCTTCGCGCAGCCGAGGGTCACCAGGTGCAGGGTCTTCGGGGTCGTGACGGTCTTGGGCATGAGCGAGGTCGGAACAGCCGATGCGCGAAAGGTTCGTCCAGTGAAACCGTTGCCGGGCGAACCATCGCTGAACCGGTCGACCGATGGCAAGAAATCGCGGGCGGTGCAGGGCTCCTCTGCCCGGTGTTGGAGTGGGGAGACGGAGCCGCGAGTCCCTTGACTCCGAGGCTCCCGCTGGTCGCCTCTACGCTCGGGATGACCCGGGGGCCGCCCACCGTGCCTCGTCCGCCCGCCCTACTCGCCCGCTCGGCGGAACCCTATCGCCGCGCTCGCGCCCCGGACCGCCACCTCGTGCCCGAGCCGGTCGACCAGCTCCTCTATCGACAGCTTCTCGCCCAGCGCCCGTGCCTGCCGCCGCACGGCCGCAAAGTCGCCCGGCGCCAGGTCCTTCACCGCCTCGAGCCGCCCGCGCGCCTCGCGCTCGGCCTCGGAGTCAACCGGCCGCGCCATTACCTCGGCGAACGATGCGGCGAACAGCTCGAGCGCCTGCTCGGGGCGCAGGTAGCGGAACTCGACCTTGAACACGAAGCGGCGCAACGCCGCGGCGTCGAGATCGGTCCAGAGGTTGGTCGTGCAGACCACCACACCGCTGAACGCCTCGAGCTGCTGCAGCAGCTCGTTGACCTGGCTCACCTCCCACGAGCGCACTGCCCCGCGCCTGTCGCGCAGCAGCGAATCGATCTCGTCGAACAGCAGCAGCGCCTCCTCCCCCTCGGCCTCGCGGAAGGCTTGCGCGAGGTTCTGCTCGGTGCCACCGACCCACATGCTGAGCAGGTCCGAGGCGCTGCGGCAGACGACCCTCCGTCCCATGCGCGAAGCCAGGTAGCGAGCGAACTCCGACTTGCCGGTGCCCGGCGGGCCGTAGAGGCACAGCGAGAGCCCCGGGCCGCCGGTCGGCTTCCAACCGGCGAGCCTGTCGGCGAGCGCCGCGAGGTCTTCGGAGGGGTTGATCGCTTTGGGCCGGTAGCCGTTGTGCTCGAAGGCGGGCCGGCGCATCGGGTCGGCGCCGGTGATCAGCTTCTCGATGGGGCCGAGCACCTGCTCGAGGGTCTTTCGCGTCGGCCGGCCGTCTTCGCTGAGCAGGCGCGCCGCGCTGACCGCGCTGCCGAGCTGAGCGAGGCTCGAGAGCGGGCGCTCGGCTATCGCCTCGATATCGTCGGGCCCGAGCGCGTGCTCGGCGCCGAGGTGCCGCGCCAGCGCGCGCGCCCGCTGCCGCGCGCCGGGAGGTTGAAACTCGACCGCGTAGGTGAAGCGGCGCAGGAACGCGCTGTCGATGCCCCCGACCGAGTTGGAGATCCAGACCGTCGGCGCGGGGTTGGTCTCGAGCAGCTCGTTGAACCAGTGCTTCGACATGCGCTGCGAGGCGCGGCGCCCGTGGCCGAGCAGGCCCTCGGGTTCCCAGACGAAGAGATCCTCGAGCTCGTCGAAGAGCACGACCGCGGGCGTGCCGCCGACCAGCTTCTGGCCGAGCAGCAGCGACGAGAGCCGCTCGGACGCGGTCGCCGACTCGCCCTCGCTGTCAGCGCGGCCGGCGACGTAGAGCCTCGCCCCGACCTCCGCCGACAACAGGCGCGCGAGCTCGGTCTTGCCCGTCCCCGTGCGCCCGTAGAGCAGCAGGTTGACCCCGCGCTGGCGCCTGGCGACTGCCGCTGACAGCAGGGTCCGCGCCGTGCGCGCCGCGGGCAGGTGCTCGTAGTCGTCCCAGCCGAGAGTTGCGGGAGGCGACTCGGGCAAGAACTTCGAGAGCAGCCGCTCCCGGGTCAAGCCGGGACAGAGCAACAGATCCGCGAGCCCCTGCTTCAGGCCGACCTTCACCGAAAGCTGGTAGGTGTCGCGGGCCTCTACCTCGACCAGGCCGCTGGTCACGATGCGGCCACCGGTGAGCGCGCCGCGCACCTGCGACTCCGGTGCGGCGAGCGCGGCGGCGATGAGCTTGACCGCGCCGTTGAGGGTCTGGTCGCCAAACGCGTCGACGACCTCCCGGAGCGCCTCGTCCTCGACGAGGGCGAGGAGGAGCTGCAGCACCTCGCGCTCGATCGACGGGATCTGAAGGAGCTGCTGGAGCACGTCGAGGTTGGCCGCGACCTTCGCCGAGACCGCCTTGGGATGGCGTGGCCCGCTCGCGCGCAGGTAGGCGCGCATCTTCGCGAAGTCGAGCTTTCGATCGTCCTCGTCGACGAAGTCGCGAAGCGCGTCGCTGCGGGCGACCGCCTCGATGATCGAGGGCCTCGCCTGCAGCAAACGCATGTTGACGAGCAGGTTGTGGACGTAGTCGGGCAGGCTCGGTCTTCCGCCCGAGCTGTCGAGTCGCGTTCGCGTCGTCTTTCGCCTCTTCTGTGCCGCCATCGAGTCCTCCTTCGCGCGCCGGCTGGATACGGCTCGAAGCTAGCGGCTACAGTGGACATATGAGGTCACGCGACGACGGCGGGAGCCGCAACGGGCAGGTCGAGCGGGTGCTGCAGATCCTCCGGGACCTGACGCGGTCGACCGGCGTCGAGCGCACTGAGCTGGCCGAGCGCTATGGCGCCTGCGAGCGCACCATCCGGCGCGACCTCGAGGCGCTGCAGGCCATCGGCCTGCCCGTCGTCGAGGAGCGCGATGGCAAGCGCAAGCGCTGGCGCATCGCCTACCACGATCACCTCGAGCGGCTCGGCAAGCT
>ENA-UOOR01002503-UOOR01002503.1-fermentation-metagenome-genome-assembly--contig:-NODE-2503-length-18400-cov-9.008122_pt1 | contig 18400 bp, 12 predicted proteins | sample MGYA00245780_ERZ724029 | MGnify/ENA primary metagenome ERZ724029 (study PRJEB28704, sample SAMN03018315) | fermentation metagenome | biome: anthropogenic terrestrial biome; feature: soil; material... | reverse complement strand
CCGGTATATTCCACAAGTGGTTTTTCATCCGGGCGAGACACTTGCCGAGAAACTCGCTGAGATGAAAATGGGCCCTAAAGAGTTTGCTGTACGTACTGACAAGCCTGAAAAAACAATCAATGCTGTCTTGAAAGGTGAAAGTTCAATTACTCCGGACATGGCGGTGCAATTTGAAAGTGTGACCAAAATTCCTGCTCATTTTTGGATGAACAAACAGCGTAGTTTTGATGAATATCAAGCGAGGGAACGTCAACCGTAAGTATGAGTGAAAAATCGGAAGCCTCGTTATCTTTTTTTTGCATGAGTATTCCGGTTTGTGGTTTCACGGTCATAATGAGCGAACAACGAACCCCCCTTAAGCGTTAATAACCAGATAGAGCGCGACAATAAGAAATATATAGAAATCATGGAGAAAGATGCCAAAATATATGTCGCCGGACACCGCGGGCTCGTGGGTTCGGCTATTTGGAACAATCTGAAGCAAAAAGGATACACAAACCTGATCGGGCGAACACACCAGGAACTGGATTTGATGGACGGCAGGGCCGTGGCCGCCTTCTTCGAGGAGGAGCGGCCGGAATATGTGTTCCTCGCGGCAGCGTACGTGGGCGGCATTGTGGCCAATAACACCTACCGGGCCGACTTCATTTACCGCAACCTGCAGATACAAAACCACGTCATTGGGGAGAGCTGGCGCTACGGCGTGAAGAAGCTGCTCTTCCTGGGAAGCACCTGCATCTACCCGAAGGAGGCGCCCCAGCCCATGAAGGAGGAGGCGCTGCTGACGGGACCGCTGGAGTATACAAACGAGCCCTATGCTATTGCCAAGATCGCGGGACTCAAAATGTGCGAGAGCTTCAACCTGCAGTACGGCACCAACTTCATCGCAGTGATGCCGACCAACCTCTATGGGCCGAACGACAACTTCGACCTGGAACGAAGCCACGTGCTGCCGGCGATGGTGCGCAAGATGCACCTGGCCAAATGCCTGATGGAGGGCGACTGGGAGGCGATTGCCCGCGACCTCGACAAGCGCCCTGTGGAGGGCGTCACTGGAAGTCACTCCCGGGAGGAGATAGGGGAGACCCTGCGGAAATATGGCATCACGGACAAGGGCCTGACGCTCTGGGGTACAGGTAGCCCGCTGCGGGAGTTCCTCTGGAGCGAAGAGATGGCTGATGCCTGTGTCTACATCATGGAACAGGTCGACTTCCTCGATTTGAAAGGGACCACCAACGAGGTGCGCAACTGCCACATCAACATCGGCACGGGCCAGGAGATCAGCATCCGAGACTTGGCTTACCTGATCAGGAGTACCCTGGATTACCGGGGTGAGATTTATTTCGATGCCTCCCGACCGGATGGCACCCTGCGCAAACTGACGGATGTCTCCAGATTGAATGACCTGGGTTGGAAACATACCATTGAAATCACAGAGGGCGTGCAACGGATGGTAGCATGGTATAAAGCATTTTAAGTTAAAAAATTGAGTCACGTTAACAAAAACGATGGTCGTTTGAACTTTTTTTCATATCTTTACGGCCTAAAAATTTAAGTGGTTGTAAATGAACCATTAGAATGTCAGGGTGGAGCCGAAAGGTGGACGCCCTGACATTCGCAATATATTCAGATACAAGTAATAGAAATGGATAAAAGTTCGATTCCAACCGCACCGGCAGACTGAAAATAGCAAGCTATCGGCTGTCGGCTCCGTAGACGGGTTGGCGGCGGGTTAGCAGGGAGGGGGTAACGCGTCAGCGTTTACCCCCTTTTTTTGTTCCTTTTTTCTTCCCTTTTTTGTGTCCTTTACCGTAACCATAGCCGTAACCGTAACCATAGCCATAGCCGTAACCACGGTGGTATTCGCTCACGCCGTTGATCACCAGCAGCATGTTGTGGAGCTTGTCTGTCTGCATCAGCTCGTTGGCGAAGCGCAGGTTGCCCTTGCTGGAGTAGTCGGCACGACAGATGTAGACGGTGGCATCGGAGATGCGGTTGATGATGAGTGTGTCGCTCACCTGGCTGGTGGGTGCCGAGTCGATAAAGATAAAATCATATTCCTCCTGCAGGCGGGCGATGGCCTTGTCGAGGGTGGGGCGTGTGAGCAGCTCTGCCGGGTTGGGCGGTACCGGGCCGGCAGGAAGCACGTCGAGGTTGGGATGTAGCCCCGAGGGAACGATCAGGTTGTTGATCTCTTTCTCGAAACCGGAGAGATAGGCGGTGAGGCCTGTTTTGGTTTCGAGGTCCATGTACTCGCGGAGACGGGGGATGCGCAGGTCCATGCCGATGATCAGCACCTTCTTGTCGAGCAGGGCCGTACTGATGGCGCTGTTGAGGGCCACGAAGGTCTTTCCTTCGCCCGAGACGGTGGAGGTGAAGACCACCACTTTCTTCTCCGATCCCAGTGTGAGCAGCAGGTTGGTGCGGGCCATGCGGAAGGCTTCGTCGATCTCGCGGGTTTCGTTCTCCTTTACGGCCACGTTCTCATCTTCGGTGTGGCGGGGTATCTCGCACAACACGGGAATCTTGGAGATGCGGTCGACATCGGCGCGGGTGCGGATGCGGAACTGCAGGATATCGAGCAGGTAGATGATGCCGGCAGGAATGAGCAGGCCCAGCATGAGGGCAGCCAGCAGCACGATCATGGTGCGCGGGGATACCTTGCCGGCGAGCATCGCCTCGTCGAGCACCTTGGCGCTGTTGGCGGTGGCGGCAAGAGAAAGGGCATTCTCTTCACGCTTCTGGAGGAGCATCAGAAAAAGGTTGGCCTTGATCTGTTGCTCACGCGAGAGCTCCATGAATTCTCTTTCCTGGGTGGGGATGTTGCTCACACGGCCGCCGTAGAGTCCGGCCTGGTTGCGGGCGTCGCGGCGCTGGATGTTCAGGCCCCGCTGCACGCTGTTGATAGAGGTGTTGATGTTGTCCCGCAGTCCGGAGATCTGCTCGTTGAGCCGGATCATGGCGGGGTTGTCTTCGGTCATGCTCTGCGAAAGGCGGTCCCGTTCCAGCAGCAGGCGGTTGTATTCGCTGGTGGTGGCTGCCAGTGTGGGGTCGTCGATGCCCACGTTGGCGGGAATGGTCTTGTGGGCGTTACCGGGGTTGTTGACATACTCGTTGAGTGAGTTTACCACATTGAGCTGGGTCTCCACCTCCACCAGTTGTTGTTCGTACTGGCTTCCCATCTGCATGTCGCGCTGCAGGTTGGTCTGGATGTCTGAGAGTCCCTGGCTGCGTTTGTATTCCTCCACATCCTGTTCGGCGGCAGTCAGTTCGTTGTTGATGATGAGGATGCGTTCGTTGATGAAGGCCTGCGTGTTGCTCGCCTCCATCTTGTTGTCCTGGATGGTTTCGTTGTTGTACACTTCCACCAGCATGTTCAAAAAGTCTCTTCCCTTTTGGGGGTAGGGGGTGTTGATGGAGAGGTTGAGCACCGAAGCCTGCTTGGAGGCGGGCTGGATGGAGAGGGCCGACCGGTAGGCCCTGATGGCCGACTCGGGGTGCTGGATCTGCACGTAAAAGGGTTTGGCAGGGGGTGCCACGCCCTTGCGGTCGGTGAAGCTGATGTTCCCATACTGGGTGTGCAGCAGTGCCGGAAGCTGCGTGAAGAGGGTGTCGATCATCGTGGTGCCCAGGATACCCGTGACGGCGACCGATTTGTTGGCACGCACATCGAGATGGAGGATGATGTCCTGTTTGAGCTTGTCGAGATCGCTCTGTACCATGCCCACGATGATGGGGCTTTCGGTATAGAGGTCGGTCTCCTTTACCCGTCCCTCCACGATGTAAGAGGTGTGCAGGTTGAGGCGGTTGATGACGTTGCGGATGAGGGAGCGCGATTGCATGATGTACATCTCGTTCTCCACGTTGGCGACCACACCGAACATGCTGAACTCGAGCGGGTCGATTTGTTGCGGCCGGGAACCTGTGGTGGACTTGATGTCTTTGAGGATCACACTCGAGGTGACCTCATAGACGGGCGTGGTATAACGCAGGTAAAGAAAGGCGCAGGCCAGCGCCAGGATGAGTCCCAGCACGAACCACTTCCAGTAGCGGGCGTAGCGCAGGATGATCTCCATGATGGAAATGGTGTCTTCGTTGTTCTCTTCAGCGAGGCCGGCTCCCGCCGGTTTTATTTCTGACATAGCTTGTTTGTTTGGGTGAATCGAAAATGAATGGTGTTGTATGTGGGGGTTGTCTTATTTATTTAAGATGTTGATGAGCAGCGTGGCCACAGAGATCAGGATGGAGGTGGCCGAAAGCCAGATGCCCGTAGCGCTGCCGATTTCGGAGTTCTTGGCCTTGGTCTTGTTGGGTTCCACGTACACCACATCGTTCTGCTGCAGATAAAAATAGGGGGAGAAGATCAACTCACGGTCGTTGAGGTTCATCACGATGACCTGCTTGTTGCCGTCGGCATCCTCGCGGATGATCTTCACGTTGTCACGTTTTCCCCAGATGGTCATGTCGCCCGCCATGGCCAGTGCCTCGAGGATATTGACCTTCTCGTTGCTGATGGTGAAGGTGTTGGGACGGGCTACCTCCCCGAGGACGGAGATCTTGTAGTTTACGAAGTTCACAGTCACCACCGGCATCTCTTTCAGGTACTTCACCAGCAGCCCGGTGATCTTCTCTTCGGCCTCCCGCTTGGTGAGGCCCTTGAGTGTGATCATGCCCAGCACGGGAAAGTTGATCTGGCCGCTGTTGTCGACCAGGTAGGGCTGCAGGGCGGGTTGGGAGTAGGTGGTGGTACCGGTTGTCATGGCCGGCACGGTGAGGTTGAAGGGTTTGACTGCTTCGGGGTCGGTGGCGACCACCGTGACGGTGAGCAGGTCCTTGGGCAAAATGCGTGCCTCGTAGAGGGGGGTCGTTTGTGCGAACTCTGCCATGTCGGCCTTATCGGCACCCTGGAGGTACGCTACGTTCTTTGCCGAGTTACAGGAGGCAGCGAGCACAATGAGTGCCACGATCAAAAACAGTTGAATTCCTTTTTGCATAAAGTCTAGATTTGAGCGTATTCAATTAAAAACGCTAAATTAAACAATTATTGTATAGGAATGGTTTAAACGGGCGAAAAAAATGACGAAAAAGGTCCGTTTTTCAGCATGATGTCTTGACTATTTTATCCCATGCATCAACTTGTTGAGTCTCGGTGAGAGAATCAGCACCACAAGGCCTGTGGCCACGGCGATCAGTCCAAAGCTGGTATAGACATCGATGTAACGGGTCAGGGACTCCAGTGCGGCGGGTGTGGTTGCCGTCACGACTGTCTCCGCATTCGTCGCAACGGCTTGAGTCCCGGTAATCACGGTTTCTACACTCGCTGCGATATCCGGGATCCTTTCGCTGTTGTGTGTGAGTTTGGCGAGCTGTCCTCCCAGGAAGTTGGAGCCGGAGAAGGAGAGGAACCAGGCGCCCATCAGTGTGCCGGAGAGCTTCTCGGGCGCCAGCTTGGTCACCATGGAGAGGCCGATGGGTGAGATGAAGAGCTCGCCCACGGTGTGGAAGAAGTAGATGGCGATGATGATCCAGAGCGGTACCAGGTAGGCCTCGTTGTGGGTGAAGAGCCCGAAGCGGGTGATGAGGTAGCCGATGCCGAGCAGGATGATGCCGTAGCCGAACTTGGCGGGGATGTTGGGGTTGAGGTTGTGCTCCGACAGTTTGACCCAGAGCATCGAGAAGAGCGATCCCATGACGACAATGAAGAAGGGGTTGAAGAACTGCGTTTGTCCGGCGGTCATTTCAAAGATTCCCAATATATTGCGGTTTACGTTGCGGTCGGCAAACAGGGTGAGCGACGAGCCGGCCTGTTCGAAGAGCGCCCAGAAGAGGACGTTGAAGAGGCAGAGGATGATGAAGATGATCATCCGGTCGCGCAGGATGCGGCCTCCCCTGATGCCTTCTTTCAGCAGGGTGTATCCCACGAAGAGAAAGGTGAGGATGAGCAGGATGCCCATCACGGTGTTGTAGATGACGAGCAGGTAGAGCAGCGGGATTGACAGGAAGGAGAGCAGCACAGTGAGTTGTAGCTGCGTGAGCGGCCCGAGTACTTTCGCATGCAGCGTCTCCGGCCGGGGCGGACGCCCCTCCTCCTTGTAGTATTTTGTTCCCGCGGCGAAGATGAGCAGTCCCAGTAGCATGCCGATGCCGGCGAGACCGAAGCCATATTTGAAGCCGAAGCGCTCGCCCACCCAGACGACAACCAGCGTGGCCAGCAGTGCTCCCACGTTGACGCCGATGTAGAAGATGGTGAAGCCGGAGTCGCGGCGTGGGTCATCGGCCGTGTAGAGCTTGCCCACCAGGCTGGATATGTTGGCCTTGAAGTAACCGTTGCCCACGATGATGGCAGCCATGCCGACGTAGAGCCAGCTCTGACTGCCCCCCAGGATCAGGAACTCACCGATGGCCATCAGCACCGCTCCCAGCATCACCGCGATGCGATAACCCAGGATACGATCGGCCAGCCGACCGCCCAGCACGGGTGCCATATAGACCAGTGCGGTGTAGGCGCCGTAGATGGCGAACGCCTGATCGTCGCCCTGGAAAAGTGCCTTGGTGAGGTAGAGTACCAGCAGTCCCCGCATGCCGAAGTAGCAGAAACGCTCCCACATCTCGGTTAAAAACAGGAGGTAGAGTCCCCTCGGATGTCCGAACAGATCGGGGTATCGCGGTGTGGCGTTTGCTGCTTCTTTCATGCTTTGATTGTTTGCTGAATTGATAAAAAAGCCCCCACATTTTTGTGAGGGCTTATCCTGTTTTTTTTAAGTCTTTTTCTTTTTAAGTCTATGCTTGTAGTATGCTGACTTTAAATCTCTCTTGAAGTACTTGAATATCTTGTTTTAAGTAATATTTCTATGCAAAAGTAGAATTCTTTTTTCAAATAAACAAAAAAACTGGTTTAAAAATTAAGCTTTTAACCATTCATCATCAGGTTTTGCTATTAGTCTTGCATTATTGATGGCCATATCTAAAGTTAAACAGGTTGATGCACGATAAACATCGTGATCTTTTTCAATCACAAGAGCTAAGTCAGCAATTGCTTTATTCTGTAAACATAAAGGAAGTAAAAGTTGTAATTTCCCTTTATAGTATTGAGGAATAGCTGTTTTGTAATTTCTCCTCACCCTCCTTTTGGCATCTTCGATGGTTCCATTTAAAATATTTGATAACATGTAATTATCCATATTGTTGAATGGATGCGGGAAACGATTTTTGTTATCAAGGATAATGTGATCAACATTTATTCTTAATTCAAGCTTGGTATTGTAAATTAAATCAGATGGATCATCAATAAAAGAAGCTGCTTCTGCCAGTTTCCCGAATTTAGATAAATCTCTGTCGCTTGATTTTCTCCAACCAATAAAAAAATATGGTATTGTTGTGCCAGGTTTTTTATTCTTTTGAAGGTATCCGAATATTTCCTCCTGATTTTCAGTTGTCAACCCTGTATTAAAACAACAAAAGTCATCTTCATATTCAATCTTTTCCTCAGCTTGAATTTTGCAGAAGATATGCTGAATGTAATTTGTCAAGATAGGATTCTTCCCTGTTGGATGTTTCGAATAATCCCAATTTTCCTGCATTGACAAACATTTTAATTCTTCGATGCAAACAGGGAAATCCTTGAACCAAGCAAAATCAAATAATTTCATTTTATTTAATGTTAAAATTACGCTCAATTATAATGTAAACAGTGTTTTCAAAATTGAAGGCTTACAAGATGATTTCTCTGATTAATCATTCTTCTCCAAAGGCTAACTTCAAATCCTTTTTTTATGTAAATCTGAAGTTTAATTGCGAAATTACATAAATAAATAGGATAGTCCAAAATATTTTACACAATATATCAAATGGTTAGACTTGACTGTGTTTAATGTATTGGTTTCAGCTTGGGTAGTGGGGCGGTTGTAAGAGTCAACGGTATGAGAAATAACGATCGGCTTTTCGTGAATGTTTCTCGATGTCCTCAGTTAGTCTTTGGGAACCTGTCCGGCGAAGGTTTCGTTAAAAGAGAAGGTCGCGCAGGGACTTCTTCTCTTTTAGAAACTGAGACGACGACAGGTCAAAGAATAAATGCAGACGAGAGAAATATCACGAAAACCAGCGCAGCCAGCTTGATATAATGTGGATAGCGATTGAATGTTGACCCAGATTGTCTCTAGACAAAAAAGGGAGACGATCACAAAACGCCTCCCTTTTTCTTTTTCAGTAATCTATTCTTACCGCTGTTTCGGTGTGTTGATCATGTGGAACACCAGGGTGCCGCCGCCCATGATATCGGCATACGTGATAAATTTCTGGTCGTAGGGCTGTCCGTTCCACTCAATTTTATCGACATACATGTTCTCTGCGGAGAGGTTTCTCGCCTCCATGGTGAAGGTCTTTCCATCGGCCAGCTTGAGGGTGACCTTCGGCAGCTGCGGCGCACCGAAGACGAGCTCGCCGCTCACCGGATTCATGGGATAGAAGCCCATGGCGGTGAAGAGGTACCAGGCGGACATCTGGCCACAGTCGTCGTTGCCAATGAGCCCGTCGGGTTTGTTCTGGTAGAAGTCGGTGGTGATCTGCCGCACCAGTCGCTGTGTCTCCTCGGGGCGGTCGAGGTAGTTGTAGATGTAGGCGACGTGGTGACTAGGCTCGTTGCCGTGGGCGTACTGGCCGATGAGGCCGGTCACGTCGGAGAGCTTGCCGGTAGTCTCCTGGGTTGTGTGAAAGAGGTAGTCGAGCACTTTCCCTGTCTGTTCCTTGCCACCCATCAGCTCGATGAGGCCGGGGATGTCCTGCATGACGTGCCAGGTGTACTGGAGGGCATTTCCTTCGGTATAATGGCCGCCCACGCTGGAGTCGGCATGGGCCAGCTCATAGGGGTCGAAGGGGGTGAGCCAGTTTCCTTTGGCGTCTTTGGGCCGCATGGCGCGCGTTTCGCTGTCGTAGAGGTTCTTGTAGTATCCGGAGCGCTTCATGAAGAAGGCATAATCTTCTGTCTTGCCAAGCTTCTGTGCCATGAGGGCAGCGCAATAGTCGTCGAAGCTGCACTCGAGTGTGCGGGAGACGGACTCGGCCTTGATCAGGTCGTAAGGGTAGTAACCATACTGATCATAGATATCCCAGTTCGATTTGTAATGTTTGCTTTCGGTGATCGACTTTTTGATTTCTTGGTACACTTTCTCGGCGTCGAAGCCGGTGAAGCCTTTCAGGTAGGCATCGACGACCATGGGAATGGAGTGGTTGCCGATCATGGTGAAGGTCTCCTTGCCCATGAGCGCCCAGATGGGGAGGTGTCCCTGTTGTTCGCTGAAGGCGGTCATGGAGTTGACGAGGTCGGAGACGATTTCCGGGCTGAGGATGGTGTACATGGGGAAGGCTGCACGGAAGGTATCCCACTGCGAGAGGGTGGAGTAGTACTTGCCGGTGGGTGACTGGGTGATTTCTTCGTTGGGGCCCACGTAGCGCCCGTCGACATCGGCGATGTTGTTGGGCTGGATGTAGAGGTGGTAGAGCGAGGTGTAGAAGTTGGTCTTCTCGTCGGGCGTACCTTCCACCTGCACGCGGGAGAGGATTTGGTTCCATGCGTCTTTTGCTTCCTGACGTACCTGGTCGAACTCCTTGTCGGCCGTTTCGGCGGCGAGGTTGGCTTTGGCGCCTTCGATGCCGGTGGTGGACATGGCGATCTTCATGTGGAGGGTGGTGTCATCGCCCATGTCGAAGGCAAGGATGTAGCGAGGCGCCTTCTCCCGCGGGTCCTGCTGTGCAAGCTTTTCGGAAGAGATGATTGGCTTGTCGAACTCGATGACGAAGTAGTAGGTGCGTTCCACCCATTCGCGGCGGCGAGTGTGGCCGGTGAGGATGCGGTCGCCCTCGAAGGTGACTTCGTTGTCGAGGACATGGGTGTAGAGCCGTTCCTGCTGCCATACGAGTCCGCTCTGGAAGTCGGCCAGCACGTGGGCAGGCTTATCTTTGGCGAAGGTATAGCGGTGGTAGGCCACATGGGGTGTGGTGGTGATCTCCACCTTCACCTCGTTCTCGGGCAGCTCCACGGTGTAGTAGCCGGGGGATGCCTTTTCGGTGGATTTGTCGAAGCGGCTGCTCAGGTCGGCGCGCTTCTCGCCGGCGAAGGGTTGCATGAGCAGGTCGCCCAGGTCCACGCAGCCTGTGCCGTTGAGGCGGTTCTGTGAGAAGCCGTTGATGCGTTCATCGTCGTAGAAGTAGCCGGAGCAGTACTCCCAGGAGAAGTTACCCGTCTCGGGGCCGGGTTGCATCATGCCCAGCGGGTAGGTTGCGCCGGGAAAGGTGTGCCCCGTGAAGGCGGTACCGATGAAGGGATTCACATACCGGGTGAGGTCGGTGTCATCGGCCGGTGTAGTGCTGTCGCTTTTGTTGGTACAACTCAGCGTCAGCAACATTGTTATGAGGAGAAGGGCTGTTTTTTTCATCACATCATCACATCAGTTAATCTTCCCGCTTCGCTCTCTTCGTTTCCCAGACAAAATAAGCCAGCAGGCCGAGGAATGCGAAGAGCGCTGTAATTTGGGCGCCGGTGCCGTTCGGGTCGGCCCACAGGTTGGAATTGAGCGCGTTGCTGTTGCCGGTAAGGAAGATGATGAGTGCTCCCACCACACCAAAGAGTGCCGCCCCGGCAATGAAGCCGGAGGAGATGAGGATGGCGCGTTGGTGACGGGCGTTGGTAAGCTGGGGGTCTTTTTTGTTCTTGTTGATCCAGTGGTTGAGCAACCCGCCTACCACGAGAGGTGTGTTGAGTTGCAGCGGGATGAACATGCCGAGGGCAAAGGCGAGGGGCGAGATGCCGAGCCAGTTGACCAGGATGGCAATGACGGCGCCGATGCCAAGGAGCATCCAGCTGACGCCACTACCTGCCATGAGGGGCTCGATGATGGCTGCCATGGCGTTGGCTTGTGGGGCGACCATGGGGTTGGGGTGCTCGGGCGTGGCGACGAAGCCATAAGCCTCATTCAATATAAAGATCACCGCGCCCACGGTAGCGGCCGAGACCAGCGTGCCGAGGAACTTCCACGACTCCTGCTTTGCCGGCGTGGTGCCAATCCAGTAACCAATCTTGAGGTCGGTGACGAAGCCTCCTGCCATGGAGAGGGCGGTGCAGACGATGCCACCGATGATGAGTCCGCTCACCATGCCCTGCCACCCTTCGAGGCCGACGGCGACGAGGATGACCGAGGAGAGGATGAGGGTCATCAGCGTCATTCCCGACACAGGGTTGGAGCCGACAATGGCGATGGCGTTGGCGGCGACAGTGGTGAAGAGGAACGAGATGATGGTGATGGTGAGTAGTGCCACGAGGGCCTGCACGAGGGTTACCTTCACGCCGATGAGGAGGAAGACAAACACCGCAACGAGGGTGAGGAAGAGGAAGAGTGCCACAAAGGCCATCTTCAGATCACGGTCGGTGCGCTTCACATGGTTCTTTTCGCCACCCCCGGTGATGTTTTTGCTTGTGGCGAGCTTGAAGGCACTGCCGATGACGCCGGAGGACTTGATGATGCCGATGATGCCGGCCATGGCGATGGCGCCGATGCCGATGGGTCGCACGTATGTGGCGAAGAGGGCTTCGGCCGACAGGTCGGCAAAGGGATTGACTCCTCCGCCGGCAGCTGCTGCCAGTGCCCCGATCTCATTGACCAGGGGAATGAGCACCAGCCAGGAGAGGAGGGAGCCCACGGTGATGATGAGTGCGTAGCGCAGGCCCACGAGGTAGCCGAAGCTGAAGATGAGGGCGCTCACGTTGAACTTGAGCACCATCTTGAAGCGCTCGGCCAGCATGGCGCCAGCGGGGACGATGCGGGTGGTGATCTCCTCGCTCCAGAGGCGGAAGGTGGAGAAGCAGAAATCAAACAGTCCCCCGATGAGGCCGCTGGTGATGAGCAGGCGGGCTTTGTTGCCCCCCTTTTCGCCGGTCATCAGAATCTCGGTGGTGGCGGTCGCCTCGGGAAAGGGAAGCTTGCCATGCATGTCCTTCACAAAATACTTGCGGAAGGGAATCAGAAAGAGAATACCCAAAAAGCCGCCCAGCAGCGAGGAGAAGAAGATCTGCCAGAAGTTGATCTCGATCTCCGGATATTTGGCCTGGAGGATGTAGAGACCGGGGATGGTGAAGACGGCGCCGGCGACAATGACACCAGAGGAGGCGCCAATGGACTGGATGATGACATTCTGTCCCAGTGCGTTCTTCCTGCGAAAGGCTGCCGAGGCACCCACGGCGATGATGGAGATGGGAATGGCGGCTTCGAATACCTGGCCGATCTTCAGGCCCGAGTATGCTGCCGCAGCCGAGAAGATGACGGCCATGAGGAGACCCATGCCCACAGACCAGCCTGTGACTTCGGTCGCTGGCTTCCCTGCCGGCATCACTGGTTTGTACTCTTCTCCTGCTTGCAACTCCCTATAGGCGTTGTCGGGCAGTTCGGTTACTTTCTTTTCTTCCTGTTGTTCCATATGTTTGTTTTTTTAGCTGTCAGCTTTTAGTAGTTTGTTTTTAGGTGAAAGCTTTTCAATTTTTGCGTTTGCGTTAAATGTGTTTATCGAGGTTTAGAGACCTCTAATTTTTCCGGTGTGCAGCGAAGTTCTCCATTATTCTTTGGGTACCTGTCCAACGAAGGTTTCGTAAAAAGAGTAGTGAAGCGTAGCGACTTCTTCTCTTTTAGAAACCGAGATGATGACAGGTCAAAGAATAAGGGCAGACGAGAAGCACACTGGAAAAATTGATGGGCAGACCGCTGATTGCTGAAACATTCTGTTCAAATTTTTTGCCGAAAATACAAAAAAAAGTGTAAAGCGTGCACCTCTTTTCCAGGTTTGTGCCGTTTTTGCTATATTTGTGTGCTCAAGAGCTCCCATGGGGCCCAAGACCAGTTATTGTTGTTTGATTGAAAAGTGAAAGAGATGAAAAAGATATGTTGGGCCGCGTTGGCGGCGTTTTTTCTGTTGCCGGCAGTGGCGAAAGGCGACACGCTGCAGGATATTCTGAGCGGCAAGTACAACGCCCGTGGTGTGAAGACGATGGTTTCGTCGGCCGACGGGATGCATTATTACCAGGCCGACCCGTCGCGTACGGCCGTAATCAAGTATGCCTATGCTTCGGGTGAAGCAGTGGATACGCTGTTCAATACGCGCACCGCACGCAACTGCACCTTCGACAGCTTCGAGGGTTTCCTGGTGAGTGACGATGAGTTCAGGGTGCTGGTGTACCGCGACCGGGAACGGATCTACCGCCACTCCTTCAAAGCGGATTATTATTATTACGATGTACGCCGCAACATAGTGCGCCGTCTTTCACAGCTTCCGTCGAAGCAGATGGTCCCCACCTTCTCTCCCGATGGGAAGATGGTGGCTTACGTGATTGACAACAACATCTTCCTGACGAAGTTCGACTTCGATACCGAGTCACAGGTGACCAAAGATGGCGTGCAGGACAGCATCATCAACGGTGCTACCGACTGGGTGTATGAGGAGGAGTTCGCTACTACGCGGCTGATGGAGTTCTCTCCCGACAACAGCCAGCTCGCCTTCGTGCGCACCGACGAGTCGGCCGTGAAGGAGTTCTCCTTTCAAACTTTTGACGAGCAGCTTTATCCCGGTTATTACCGGTTTAAATATCCCAAGCCGGGTGAGGCAAATTCACGTGTGGAATGTCGGGTTTTTGACATCGCCTCACGCGTAACGCGCACCATGGAGGTGCCGATGGATGAGGATGGCTATATTCCCCGCATCACCTTCACCCACGACCCCGCACAACTGGCAGTGATGACGCTCAACAGAGACCAGAACCGGTTCGACCTCTACTTTGTGAATCCCCGCTCCACAATGGCAAAGCTGGTGCTGCGGGAGGAGAACAAGTATTATGTGGATGCGGAGTGGCTCAATTCGATTCACTTCCTGAATGACCGGTTTACGTATATCTCGGAAAAGGATGGCTACAGCCACATTTATATATATGGCCTTTCGGGAACGCTGCAGAAGCAGCTCACTTCGGGCAATTACGACGTGACCCAACTGCTCGCGGTGGATCAGCAAGCGAAAACAATTTTCTATGAGGCTGCCGACGAGAGTCCCTTGCGACGCAACATCTACAAGGTAGCCATCGATAAGGGGATACCGCAGAAGCTGACGCTCCAGCCTGGGTTTTATGCTGCCGAGTTTTTCAGCGCGCAGGGGAAGTATTATGTGCAACGGCGCTCCGATGTGTCCACACCTCCGGTGATCACGCTCCACGATGGCAACGGCAAGCAGCTGCGTCTGCTGGAGGACAACAGTGCGCTGCAGACAACACTCGCAGCAGCGCGGCTACCGCAGCGCGAGTTTATTACGGTGCCGGCGGCCGATGGCGTTACCCAACTGCATGGCTGGCTGCTGAAGCCGGTTAACTTTAACCCGGCAAGGAAGTACCCGGTGGTGATGGTCCAATACAGCGGCCCGAACTCGCAACAGGTATATGACCGATACGAGATTGACTGGTACCATGCACTGGCGGAGAAGGATATTCTGGTGGCCTGCGTGGATGGCCGCGGCACGGGAGCCCGTGGTGAGGCTTTCCGCAAGAGCACCTACATGAAACTGGGTATCACCGAGTCGGACGACCAGATTGCCGCCGCACGCTACCTTGGTACACTGCCCTATGTGGATGCAGCGCGGGTGGGTATCTGGGGATGGAGCTATGGCGGCTATAACGTGTTGATGAGCATGAGCCGTGGAAACGGTATCTTCAGCGCAGGTGTGGCCATTGCTCCGGTAACCGACTGGCGTTTTTACGACACGGTATACGCAGAGCGCTTCATGCGTACGCCGCAGCAAAACAACGATGGTTACCGCAACGGTTCACCCATTGCGCTGGCAGATAAGCTGGAGGGGCGACTGCTGCTGATTCACGGTACGGCGGATGACAACGTGCATTTCCAGAATTCCATAGAATATTCACGGGCGCTCATTCAGGCCAACAAGCATTTCGACCAGTTCTTCTTCCCGGATCAGAATCATCACCTCGCAGGGGGCAACACGCGGCGTTACCTCTACGATAAAGTGATCTCCTTCTTTCAGGAGCATCTTTGATAGCTACTTCAGGCCTCATGCAACACAGGTGTGGCTCTCTCATACAGCGGGGGAGCCTAATCTTTTTGTTGCTTAAACAATAATGTCCTTTTATTGTTATTATAGATGCAATTTGGTAAAATAATTCTTTTCTCACAGAGGGTTTGACAAATTAGCAACATATAGAGGTAGACAAAGAGAAAGTAGTTTTTTTATTTAAAGCTTTCGTGCACAACGAAGGGCGACAGATTATGGCAGATTTTTATAGCATATGGTATATATTCAGGAATCCGGCGTTTGGCTTGGCGCCGTTGTTCATTTTTTCCATTCTTGTGGTTCTTGTTGATCCATGGTTGTCGACCAGTGTCGTGCTGCTTTTGTCATTGACAGGTTACTTTACCGTCAGAAAACAAAACAGGCTTATTTATAATATTTCGATTCTTGTATTTACCATTGGCCTGCTCTGTTCACTGATGCCTTTCTTGAGTGGCCTTCAGCCAGTAAGTTGTTTTCTGGTACTGGAGATTTTCTTTGTGCTCGCCCTGACCACCATGCGTCTTTCACGCAAAAGGATCGTGATGCGGTTGGGAAAGACGAGAAACCAGATCCTCAAAAACTATTTGCAGGAGTCGTTCCGCGTGACTTTTCAAACACAGTATGGTCTCTCTATCCACTTGTTTCTGGTATTGCTGCTTTTCCTTTTCGATGGCGACGTTGACACAACAAAACGGGGGACGCTTATCCTGTTTGCCGTTCAGGTCCTGCTGTTGGCCATCATTCTGCTGGAAGGGGTCAGACTGATCATTCTTCGTCGCAAGCTGGTGGATGAGGAGTGGCTGCCTGTAGTTTCTGAACAGGGTCAGGTGACAGGCCGTGTGGCCAAGTCGATCACCAAAGGCCTGAAAAACCGCTTTATGCACCCTGTGGTGCGGATGGCGCTCATTTACCAGGGGAGTATCTACCTGCAGGAACGCGATCCCGACAGGTTGTTGAACCCAGGCTTACTCGATTATCCGTTTGAGAAATACATGGAGTTTAACGAGGATATCGACAATACGGTACGGCAAAGCGTGGCAGAGGAATGCGGCAGCAACGAACTACCGCTGCGTTTCCTCTTAAAGTATACTTTCGAGAATGAGATCACAAAACGCCTCATCTTCCTCTATGTCTCCCTGATTGAGGATGAGGCGCTCTTCAACAGCCTTAAGCTGAAGGGAGGCAAGCTATGGACGGAAGCGCAGATCACGGACAACCTGAACAGCAACCTCTTCTCGGAGTGCTTTGAGCTGGAGTTTGAGTATCTGAAGAATACGGTGCTGATGGTACATCGTTTCAAAAACAAGCAACCGGAAGCATGAATGACAACCAGAAGCAGGTAGGAAAAGCAATAAAAAACGACAGGCAGCTAAACTCGCGTTCGGCTGCCTGTCTTCGTTTAAATATAAAAAAGAAAAAAGTTATTTGTTTGCGTGTACTTAGTAATCAATAATCAGTAATCAGTAATCATTTCCCGGAATCCTCCGGCTGGTCCTCTGTCAGGTCCGGTTCATTTTTGAGAGTACCCGATAGTTTGGAGATGGTGGAGAAGTCGATCTTTCCCGAGACGGTGATGATGCTCAGCTGGCTGTTTTCATCGAGTGAGATGAGGATGATCTCCTGCCTTTTGTCTTTCTCCTTCTTCATCCAGACGGAGATGCGGGAGAGTTTTTCGTTTACCGAGACCACTTCTTCATAGTCGCCAAACTCTGTTTCGATCAGTTCGTTGGCTTTCTCGAAATAGTATCGAGAGTCTTTCGCATTGTCGCTGTTCACGATGCGGATGCTGTGCAATTCCTTGAATGTATTTTGCAGTTCCTCATCCTGTGTATTCGCGGCCATCTTGTCGAGCATCTTCTTGCCAATGTTGACGTTGTTCAGCGGGCGATCTTCCTCGCTGTATTTTTGGATGAATTGGGTGATGAAATCATTTGCAAATAGCGTTGTGCTGGCAAGCAACATGATCATCAGTATGGTTGTTCTGTTCATATCTCTTCATGCTGTTTATGATCGGAAATAAATTCGCCGATGTCGTCAAGCGAGTCTTCTTCCTGCGTGAGTGCCGCCAGGGAGTCGGCGGTAATTTCTTCTGCCATGAGTGAATCGAGCGCCGTCCAGTTGATATTCAGGTCGTCGATCACGCGGATGGTCTGTAGCGATGCCTCCTCTGTGGTCTGCAACGCATGGGAGAGCACCTGTAGCGCATAGGTGGCATCTTTGATGGCTGCATGGGGGTCGTCGTAGGTTTCGACGAACCAGGGTTTGTTGTTTTGGCGGGTGATGAAGAAGATGCTGATCCCCATTCCAACGATCAGCAACAGCGACGCGGCTATGCGCAGCAGCGGGGTGAAAATGCGGATGGTGATGTATTTTTGGTTCCCTTTCTTTTCCTGCTCCATGGCTACCTTGAGCCGCTCATCGAAGTCTTCGCTCAGGGCAACGGACTGCTCATCGCGAATATAGGAGAACAGGGGAGCATAGTGCTGCCAGGATGTTGGGAGATGGTCACTGGAAAAGAAATCGCGCAACTCCTGCTCTTCGGCAAGGGTTGTTTGGCAATCCCAGTAACGTTTCAATAAATCCTGTATGTGTATCTCTTCTTTAGCTGTCATATCCTGCTAATAATTCTTTCATTTTTTTTCGTGCCCTGAAGAGGCTGATTTTTACCAGATCTTCGCTGATGTCGAGGGTGTCGGCGATTTCGCGGTAACTCATCCCTTCGACCTCTCGCAGCCGGAATGTGAGCTGCTGGTTCTCGGGAAGCTCCTCGATGCATCGTTCAATGAGGAGTTGTTGCTCCTTGATGACCATTGCATGATGCGGTGAGTTGTTGTCCACAAAATAAAGATCTTCCTGTTCTCTTTCTATGGCGTCGGTCTTTCGAACAGCCATGGAGGAAAGCCTGTCGAGCGCCATGTTCTTGATGGCCCTGAAGCAATAGCCTTCCAGATTCCCGATATCGTGCCACTCCTCTTTCCTGCTCCAGAGCTTGAGCAGCAGGTCCTGCAGGATGTCTTCTGCCTCTTCGCGATCCCTGACAATACCGTATGCCAGACGGAAGAGCCGATCTTTCATCGGCAGGATGATTTGATGGAATGGTTCGTTATTCATTATGAGATGACGGTTGACCGGGAAAAAAGTTACACGGGTATGCAAAAATAATTGTTTTTTTATTCATTGAACTTCTGCACTCCTTATTCTTCACCCATTAAGTTTGAAAGCCCAAAGCTTTTTTTTAAAAAACATCCTCAAACATTTGCATATCTTTCTGATTATTTGTAATTTTGTGCCGTTTTTCACCCGAACAGAA
>ENA-UOOR01002502-UOOR01002502.1-fermentation-metagenome-genome-assembly--contig:-NODE-2502-length-18401-cov-3.374687_pt1 | contig 18401 bp, 14 predicted proteins | sample MGYA00245780_ERZ724029 | MGnify/ENA primary metagenome ERZ724029 (study PRJEB28704, sample SAMN03018315) | fermentation metagenome | biome: anthropogenic terrestrial biome; feature: soil; material... | reverse complement strand
TTATTAGAAATCCTGTTTTTGTGTTATCCATGAAACCCCTCCTGCTTGAACTTATTATAGAGGACATCCTTCAGAAATGCACCAAACCGTAGGTTGATATTTGTATTTTTCACTATTGTATTTTAACATCGGGCAATAGCTAAGGATGAAACGCAAAATTAAATAGTATGTTATATGAAATATTAAGTCGTTCAAATAACATTACCTGAAATATAAAATCAGGTAGGGTGATGTAATGAAAGTTGAACGAGACGAGCGCAGATTAGATTTTCACGGTTTGGGTCTTGCCATCAAAAAGGCGCGGGAGGCAAGCGGTATGACGCAGGAGAAGTTTGCGTATATTGTTGACCGCACTCCGACCAAGGGCAAGTCCTTTAAAGGACTTGCCTTTTTTTATGCAAATCGCTGAACTTGTAGAATTTTCATTTTTATTGTATGCTTTCGTACAACCTTTCGCTTATTTCTCCCCCATGGTAGAGGAACTTGTTCCTTACTATTCACCGGAGGTTAAATTATGACGGAAGAAAACTACAATTACCGCACTAGTACGATTACCGTTTTGAACGGGTCTGGAAAAATCCCGACAACGACATTGAAAAACTCTCCCGCTACCGTGCTGTGCTATCCCCGGATTTCAGCATGTATATGGAAATGGCGCCCGTTATGCAGCTTTACAATGTATTCCGCAACCGTTGGTGCGGGGCCTACTGGGCGTCCAAGGGAATTCGGGTCATTCCCACGGTGAACTGGGGCGATGAATCCACCTTTGACTTTTGCTTTGACGGCATTGAAAAGGGCAGCGCGGTGGCCGTTTCAACTTATATGGCGTCGGAACACGGAAACCGCAAAGATCAGAAAGAATGGTTCATGGCAGGCTACAACGAGATGCGCCGGCGCATCGAGCCGGAGAAGATCATCTGCTACAATACCCCGTTCCCGGAAATGCAGGGCGGCATTGTTTTTGTGGACTATGAGCGCAGTTCTTGGAAGTACATGAGCTATGAGCGCAACTTTCAAAAAGAAGGTTTGGATGCATTCAAAGTCGGTGGTGCACCAAGCCGAAGTTGTGCTACAATAGAGCCGTTCCTGATTGGTGGTTCGTTTAAAGGCGGCGGCAGCGCATACGGTGGTAAATGGAAACAAAAAACTGAATTTGAAAAAAGGTTGTTTGGAAAATCGGGCGAAATTAAAATATCATATAAAAGGGACGGCACAAAATACGAAACAAAAATTGGGGATAATGGAAAGGCAGTTCGTGAACGACACTACACGAAAGCTCCGAATCCCAAATACCATACGAATCCACATGATCATATTATAAATTGGCTTGGGCCAGACGAACATCCTGATCCTGGTCCTGCAATCAACTATTTTGATGGTAACGTGCCGGAATTCAAGTCTCGAATTTGTCATAGGAGTGGAGAATTTAAAATGATCGATGATGAAAGTTTTAAAACAATCAGCGATTTTAAGCAATCCATGCGGTATCATGGCGAGGTCGTTTTTATGTGGGCTGAGACCACCTATGGTATATTCTGGGATGGAAAACGCTATTGTATTGCACAGGCTGATGGTGCAAATGAGAAATGGTGTGATACATCTGATGAAATCTTAGAATACATGGTCGGTTCTGACAGCCTGCGGGATGTGATCACGCAGGTTACAGTTATTGAACGCACAATCTAAGATAACGCCTCTTGCCGATTGCCTGCAAACCATTGATATTACAGGGTTTCTCCAAGTCCTATAATTCCACTCCGACCAATGGCATACCAAGTCCAAGCTAAATTATTTTTAGCTTGGACTTGATGTTTTTATTGCTTTTCGAAAGCCATCGGCTTCCAAATCGATTCCCATGCGGTTATCGGGGAAACACGCGCCTTTTCGATCATCTCGTCTGCGTGATTGAACGCCGACACGTTCATGTTGTATACACGCCGGGATGCGGTCACTTAAAAATCATAGTCGTTAGGCTCGTAATAATCGTCGTAATAATCATCTTCATAGTCATAGCCGTAGTCGCCGGGGTCTGACCATGGATCGTAATCGTCATAGTCATAACCGTAGTCGCCGGGATCGGACCATGGATCGTAGTCGTCATAGTAATAGCCGTAGTCGCCGGGGTCTGACCATGGATCGTAGTCGTCATAACCGTTGTACCAAGGCACATCGTCGGGGGCTACCCACTTGACATCGGTTTCTTTCGGTGTCTGCCATTCGATTCCGAAGCTGACATTGTCCAATGTCTTTTGCGCGATTTTAAAGTATCTCTGGACAGCACCCTCATCCGCCAGCGTGATGGCAACCAAAATATAACCTGTCGGCCCGTAATAGCGGCACTCCACCACGCCCCGCACCGGAATGTCGGAGCCCTCCGTAAAGACCGATCCGGACAGCCAGAGGTAAGATATAATAGAGTAGTAGTTGCCACCGTCAATATAATCCTCGCCGATGCTCTTGATGACCTGCTCTGGGAACTGTATGTTAGTTATCTTTTCGACGATCTCCGAAAGAGCGGGTTGAACAGTGGAAGCGCCCTGAAGCCGCTGCTCATAGGTCCCCCCCAACTGGACAAGGTCAAAAATGACGGCTTCCTTGCAGTTCGGGTCATTTACCGCTTCAAAGTGGAGGAATCGGTCGTTTTGCTTTGTGACCTCCATCGTGGAGGGATATGGAATCAGCAGGCTTTCAAAACCGGGCATGGCGATGCTGAGGTCCAGAGGATCGTCCTGCGTGGGGGCAGGGACCTCCTCCGGCGCGCCCGACTCACCAAGCTCAAACTTTCCATCTATGGTGAGGGGCGCGCCCTTCTTCGGAATCACAACAACCGTGCACCCTTCGTTCTTGGAGACGAGCTGCACCGCGGTTCCGTTTGCCATGGGCACGTCGTAGAAGAAGTAGAAGTCGCCGTCCGAATCCACCGCATGGATATCCCAGTTTGGGGCGTTCTTAACATCAACCTCGAATTGGATTGTCTGGTTTTCACTGAATACATCCGATCCAAGAACGGACTCTCCCCATTCTTCGGCATCGGCGCTGCTGATGTAGAGCTCGTAGACATCATGGTCCAAGAGATTTTGCAGTTCAATTTTCGTCGCCGTTCCGCCGCAGCCGGCAAAAAGCAGGCAAATCATTGAAAAAATCAGGCCCAGCGCAAGCTGTCTTTTTGTTTTTCTCATAAAATCATCCTCCAATAGAAAATTTAATATAGCGCTTTACAACTTAATCCTCACATCCGTTTGCTTAATCTCCTCTGCTTCAAAAAATTCCTTCGGGCTGTGCTTCCTCGCCAGCAAGCTGGCAGGAAACATCACAATCGCCTGATTGAACGCCGATACGTTCATGTTGTATACCCGCCGCGCAGCTTGTAAATGATCCTCCGCGTCCACAATGGCAGCCTGGAGCTGCTTATAGTTTTCGGATGAGCGCAGTTCAGGATAGCTTTCAGCAAGCAAGTTGATTTGCTTTGCCGCCGTATCCATCGCTAGGTTTACCTCGCTTTTTTCGCTCATGCTCATGCCGGATCGGAGGTTAATCACCCGCTCGAAAAGCTCCGTTTCATGCTTCGCGTAAGCCTTTACAACATCAATCAATTTCGTCAGCGTGTCATAACGTTTCGTGAGCGCAACATCGATCCCCGAATCAGCTTCGGTGATTTTAATGAGCAAAACCTTGAAACGGTTGGTTGTAGAAATTGCCCAAATCAAAGCGGCGGCGGCGATAACCGCTATCGCAATCATAAGAATAATCGCCGGAGTCATACGCGGACTCTCCCTTCATTTTTTAGATATAATGTATCAACCAGTGCAAGCATTGCCGTGATTTCATCGGCCACGCGCTTTCGCTGTTCCGAAAGTGTGGCGTCGCCGCCGGCGGCTTCAAAGGCGTCGCCGTTTGCAAGCGCAATATAGAGCTTATCATCCTTGAAAGACAGATACAGCGGCACCCCCAGCTTCCCTCGCGCCAGTACAATGCCCTCCAAAACGGGTGGAGTCAGAATACGCAGGGCCGCTGCCGGACTGGGCGCGATGATGGAAAACTGCCGATTAAAAGCGTCAAGCTCTGTTTGAATTGCCTCACTGTTTTTGGGTCTCTTTCCCCTGCGGTCATAGACCGCGACAGGCTCGTTGGAAATGGCATCGTAGTCAAAGACCATAAGCCGTCCGCGGAAAATTGTGACATACGCCGTTCGCGTGCATAAATCGCCGTCATCGTCGATATAGGTTTCTTCCTGTTCCTCCTGCAAATGAATGTCCGATTGGATGAGATGATGACCGTGATAATCTGCCGACAGATAGTCATTGCCGCTGTAAATATCGTAATGCCCGAACAGCGCCCCCGATTTGACGACCGCCTCGTCAAGCTTTTCGTTCGGTCGGAAATCCATGTTGTCAAAGACCGATTCCAAGCCTTTCTTGACAACCGACTCCTTAAATGCGCTGCGATAGCGCAGCTTGGCGGGGAGCTTTGCAATCCAAAAGCCGACCAGTGCGATACCGGCAAGAATGAGATAACCGTAGAAGCCCACTTCGCCAAATGCATCGAACAGCGGCTCCAGCACGAAGAACCCCAATACAAGCAGAGCGATCACGGCGATTATAAAGAGAACGTCCAGCAATTGGGATTTCATGCGCAGCTTTTCCACCGCCATCAGCTCGGCAGAACCGGTGGCGGCAGTTTCTTTGAAGCTCTTATGCTGTTTGATTCCGCTTTTTGCCCCGCCGATGATGAAGCCAATCAGCGCGGCGATTCCCAGCATGACAAGCAGAATCGGTCCAAACAGAAGGATGAACCCGATTACAGCTAAAATGATTCCAACGATACCGCCCTGCATGGCCAGGGGCCCGAAGCCGCTCCAAAAGGCGAACGCAGCGATGAGAGCAACAACGGCAAAGGCAATTTTCAGCCATTTCATCCATGAATATGGGCTGTCGAAGCCGAGCAGTTTTCTAATAATTTTCATTTACCCAATACCTCCTAACAGCAGCAGGGTGATTGTAAGTTAACCGTTGATTTGGGTAACTGCTCCATCTCCGTAACCGTTGCTTGTGAATTTTCGCCGCCTTCGGGCGGCTTGGTTTTATGCGCTTTTTTTGGGATAGCGCTTAAACTGTATCGTTTCAAATTTTAACTCCTCTAATTTGCTTCAAGATCAGGAATTGACAGCATGAGATGTGTCAGTTCATCCCCGTTAATTTGCAAATCACCGAAAACCAGCGTTTCCCCGTCGGCCCTGACAGATCCGAACAGTTTCTCATCCTGCAAGGCGCTGTAGCGGCTGGCGAGCCAATGATTCTCCATATTCAGAACCAATGTGCTTCCGGTCGCCATTTCCAGCCGGATGCGACTGTTTTCGATCGGCTCTGCCCGCAGGAAGGCTATTGGGTCGTGATACCACCTCCGCAGCGCCATATTCACTGCCTCTCTCGGGAAAATATACGGCGTGAATGGGTCATTGGGGACGAATATGATCGTATCCCCATCAGTGAATACGGCGCGGAACACCGCAGGGGTGTTCAGTTTATAGTAGCGGTTGGTAAGCATACAGTGCCGCATATTTAAATCCAAAAAGCTCCCGCTGCCAAATTCGATTTCCAGCCGGTAGTCAAGGGCGGGCACTACGCTTAGAATCGCAGGAATTTTCTCTTTTCGCTGTTGCCGCCTACTCGCCATGATATTTCCTCCCTTCTCCCATTTTCTGTGTTCAGCTTGAATTAGGGCAAAAAAATACACCCTACAGTTTTATTGTAGGGTGCAGAATTAATTTTTTATATGGTACATTGTACTTTTATTTTTCGGAGGATATTGTCTTGAGCTGCTCTCTGGAAGCAAAGCCGCACTTCTCCAGCATACCGCTGATGACATTGCGGATGGTGTTGGGGGATAGATGCATCCGTTCCGCAATCTCTTTGTTTTTCATGTTGCTTTTAAGTAGTCCCAAAATCTCCTTTTCACGTGGCGACAGGGAAACCTTTCGGCAAAACGCCGACAGCCCATCCTTCAGCAGGGCCGCCAGTGCCGCTATGCGTTCACGTGCCTTAGCGTCACAAGCGGTATCGGAGAGCAGTCTTTTGATCCCCTCGTAGTTTTCGGCAATGGGCAGCAGCATCCCATCAGGCAGGGCGATATCCAGCGCGCTTTGCAATGCAAGGGCGGCCTGGGGACGATTTCCTATCGCCTCAAATGCCTGCGCCTGATATAGCTTTATGTAGAGCTGCGGCAGCAGATTGGGGAAGATAGCGGAGATTCCAAGTGCAAATTCACTCACGCCGAGCAGCTTCCGATATTCTCCGCGCTCCAGAAGTAGCCGGCCATAGATGATATGGGCGAAGGGCTGCGTCATAATCACGAGCCGCTTGTCGTTGATTTCACCCGCAGACAGCCAATGGGAAACCTCGCTGCCGCGATTCATCAGCATGAAAATGAAGCTCTTGACCAAATCCAGCGTATAGCGGCACAGATCTTCTGTATTCTGTCTGGAGCGTCCCTCCACCCCTTGGAGGGCGTTTTGCAGCATGGCTTCATCCCCTCGCAGGATGGCGATACGGGCCAGCAGGAACAATCCGCACTGGTAGATACTGTTCTGCCGCTTGCTGTCAGCGGTAAACATAGCCTTATGGCAAAGGATTTCCGCTTGGTCAATTTCGCCCCGCATCAGATGGACTTCCGCTCGCATGACAATTTCCGAACCGCTGCCATGTCCGTTTGTCAGCGCATAGTAAACCGGCATACACTCGTCCATCTGCCCAAGCTCCTCATCAAGCTTGCCGCTTTCCCTCCAGTACATATACATCACCGATGGCGAGCCGAATGTCCATGTGCTTTGGAGATTAATCAGCGTAGCCGGGCCGCCTAGAAGCTTGAGCGCCTTACGGTGTCCCGCGCTCATTGCGTCAATGCGGTTATAGGTCAAAAAGGAATACAGCAGTTCCATCTCGCCGGAGAGCGCATCCTTTTGGGTTTGCGAAATATCACTCTGCTCAATGACCTGCCGAATTTCCTCTCTCAAATCGAGGAGCTTCTGGTTCTCGTGGAGGAAAAACAGTGTAAAGGCAAGCGGAACTATAGCTGATGGGTACTTCCGCTTCGTTTCAAAGGGGATATTCTCCATGATGTCCAGTATCATGGGCTTTGTGGAATCATCCACCACGTCCGCAATCTCATAGCTGGTCAGCGGCAGGGAAAGAAGGCGTTCCCATTCTCCCGAAAGGTAGTAAAAGCGCAAGGTATTCACCCGGTCGCCTGCCTGCTCCGCCAGAGCGCCCCCTGCGAGATAGATTGCCTTTTGCGTATCGATCGGCAATAGCGTGAATTGGTCGGCAAGAAAGTTTTGGAACAGAGCATGCAGGTAAAATCGGCGCGCCTCCCTGTCGAAATGAACGAATACACGCTTTTCCCGTAAAAGCTGCTCTGTTTCCATTGCGCTCATGCCTGAGAGCGCCGTGGCCTGCGTCAGAGAAAAGCGTGGGAAGATGGAAACAGAGAGAAGGAATTCCCGTTCAGACTCCGGCAGCCAATTCCATAGGGCATTATGAATCAGCTCCTGCGTGCCACCCTTCTCGAAGCGACCCGTTTCGATGAGGGACAGGAGCTGGAGATACAGTACCATGATCCAACCACCTGTGATTTGCTGCACCTCCTCAAGCTGCACGGCAGTCAGGGAAACACCGGCCTCACGATAATAAGCCTCAATATCCTCTGCGGAAAATGTCAGCACCGCTTCTTGCAGCAGGAGGAAGCGGATGCTCGGCATCAGATGGCCGCGAGTTTCCTTTGATAAAACTTGCGAAGCGGCGACTACATGAAGCCCACGGCCAGCGTGTTCTGAAAGTGCCGACAGGAATGCTCCTGCATTCGGCAATTTCCATGCAGCAAAGTCATCCAGCACCAGGTAGGTTTCCTCCGTGCAGACAATTTGTCTAAAAATTTCACGGATTGCAGGCAAAGAATCCTCCCCGGGTACTCCGACAAGCGTCAGCTGCTCGGCGGCATTTGTATCAAATGCCCCGATACAGGCGCAGAAGGATTTCCATGAAGTGTTCGGGGGCTCAGGGGAAAAGGTTCGCCAGATCACCTGTGCGGTTTCTGAAACCTGTGAATCTAAAAAATGGCGCAGGACGGTAGTCTTGCCAAAGCCTGAGGGTGCTTCGATTAGTGTAAGTGGGAATGCCTTGATAGACTCCATACGCTCCATCAGTTTTTTCGGGAAAAATAGTGTTTCCGGTTTGATTTGCCTGGTTCTCGCCATGTCTATTCCTCCTTCACAGCACTTGCGGATGGGGGTTTTCGTCCGCTGCCTTTGCGCTTCTTTTGCGCTGATATAGTTCATTGTGAATTCCCCTCTCACGCTCATTCACTTTTTACCATTATACTTCCATTAATGGAAATAACCAATCAAAATATAAATACAAGCCCGAAGGATTCAATGCTCAGCGAGATTGCCGACCGCCTGCAAGCCAGTGATATTACCGGGTTTCTCCAAACCATATAATTTCACTCCGACCATGAAAATGTGGTATAATTATCATAAGAGCCGCCTCTTTTAGGAGAGGATCAAATATGGATTGTATAAGGCTCAGGCCTACAAATTGGAAGAAGGGAATTTCTGAATGTATATCTATGAATATGAGCGGGTTAGCAGTGGTATTTCCGGCTGGGGGATGATTTCCGGCAACAAGTACGGAACGGAAGAATACAAGCAAATTATTAGCAGAAGGGCGACGGCGGGTTGGAGATATGTGGGGTTTATCCCTGCCGTACAGCGTGGAACCGGCCATATCGAAGAAATGGATTTGATATTTGAGCGGGAGCAGCAGTAAATTAGAATCTATTAGTAAAATTACGAACATAAGCAGAACAAAAGAAAAAATCTTTTTCCCACGATTACTTTAATGAAAAGAAACTCCCGCAGGTTCGATACCTGCGGGGGTCCTTGCTATATGCCTTGATTTTTCAATGGCTGCAGGGTCTTTAGCTTGACCGGAAATGGCTAGACATCCCTCATTCTTCAAGGCCCCAAAACGCTTTATAAAGACCGAAAATGTGAAGCAAAACGCCCGGTAATGCAAGCCGATCCATAATTCCCCCTAAAATGCATTATTTTAATTCCCGTTTGATTTTGGGAAGTGAAACCATATAGATGATAATCGCAATAGCAACAACGATACTGCAATCCTGGAGCACTTTGTCCATGCTTATCGTTCGGCTCAGCAGCCCTTTTACCGCGCCATAGCTCCAATAGAACGGGCTCCACCACACAAGGAAATATGGAACTTTTGCCTACAGAATGAAAAGGCCCGCCCATAGGGCGGGTCTTTTTTCCTCTTCTGACGCTTTACGGCATATGCAGCCGGATCATTTCCATGTCCGAATTTTATGACTGGGGAATCTGGGATTTTGCCATTGCGATCATTTTTTTGACCATCTGGCCGCCAATAGGCCCGCCTTCTTCACCATTTACACGGCTTGGCAAATCGCCTTTATAATGATCGTTATTCTCTTTAACATATTGTAAATGTCCGACTTCCTGAGCGCATTCCATTTTGAATTTTGTCCAATCGCTGTTTGGAGCCGCCTTGCGGTTTGGGTTAGCCATCATTTTTCACTTCCTTTCAAAATTATTATTTGCATTTAATAAAGAATAAAAGGTATAAAAAATTTACAAGCTACAAACACGTACAGGCATTTTTTCCAACAAAATGGCGGCTCGCATGTCTAAACGTCAGAATCTCACAACTCACGGGTTTTTCTGGCGCAAAGCGGTCATCAACGCGGGAATCATCTGCTTCTTGCGGGAAATCACGCCCTCCAGCATGAGGGAATCGTTCTCCGCCTTTTTTCCCATTGCGGTTTCCGCAATTTCTTTTGCACCTTCCCCATAATAAAGCAGCACGGTGTTTTCCTCTATGATATTGGTAAGCATGATAAAGAGCATGTCCACATTATCCCTGGTCTTGCCGGATTCCAGATAGTCTCGGAGCCTGTCCTTAATATCCTTCAGCTCGTCCACATGCAAAAATGTGTTCTGCGATACGGCAAATTTAAGGTTGTTCACCACAAACTTTTTATAATCCTGATGCAGGATTTCTTCCGGTGACTTATCCTTCAGATTGCTTCCCGCCTGGAATATTTCATCGGCAAAGGCGCTGATCTCCAGGCCTGCAACAGCCGCCAGGGCTTCCGCCGCAATCTTATCGGCGGTGGTGCATGTCGGAGAACGGAACATTAGCGTATCTGAAATGATGGCGGCGCACAAAAGGCCTGCGATGTGCGGTTCCATGTCCACGCCGTTTTCCTGATACATCTGATAAATGATGGTGGCGGTGCAGCCTACCGGCTGATTCCTGAAATAAATCGGATACATGGTCTCAAGATTAGACAGCCTGTGATGGTCGATAATTTCTAAAACCTCCGCACCCTCCAGCCCATCCACCGCCTGGGATTTTTCGTTATGATCCACCAGAATCACTTTCTTTTTCTGCATGTCCAGAAGGGATCTGCGGGAAATCATGCCGACATAATGGCCATAGACGTCTACCACGGGAAAATCCCTGTGGCGAACCTTGGCCATGATATTGGCCACATCCTCGGTATAATCGTCTATGTCAAATGTAACGAGATTCTCGCTGCGCATGAAGAAATCAATGGGCACGCTCTGGCTGATTAACCTTGCCACCGTATAGGTATCATAGGGCGTGCAGATGATAAAACAGCCCTTTTCAGCCGCCAGCTTTTTGATTGTCCGGGAAACGGGCGCACCCATGCACACAATAATGCAAGCCGCATCCATCTCAATGGCACAAAGTTGTGATTCATAGCGATTGCCAAGAATCACAATGTCATTTGCCTTAATATAGTCTTCCATCATCTCCGGATTCGCGGCCGCAATCAGAATTTTGCCCTCGCTCACATAGGCACTCTCGTCTCCAACAACCAACGTCCCGTCCAGGGTTTCAAGAATATTTTTATACGAGGTTCTTGCCACAGCCAGAATGCGGCTGTCATAGATATCCATATTCGCCGTGACGAAATCCTTGACGGAAATGATGCCCGTCAGACGGTTGTGGTCGGTAACCGGCAGAGTGGCCACATTTGCCTCCTTCATCAGCGACCAGGCCTTTTTCAGGGAGATGTCCTTTTGTATGTCCTTTGCTTTTTTGATTTCGATATCCCGAACCTGGGTTCCCGCATATTCCAGCAGTTCGGGAGAAGGCACCTGAAGCCTTTCTAAAACAAAACGGGTCTCCTCGCTGATTTCCCCCGCTCGCTTCGCCACATGCTTTTCCGGAAATAGTTTGTTTTTTAGATTTGCATAAGCGATAGCGGAGCAGATGGAATCTGTATCCGGGTTCTTATGCCCGACAATCAATATTTCTTTACTCACTCGCGCGCTCCCTGTCTCTTATTGTGGTTTTTTATATGACGTATACGCCATCGGATGATATGCTCTGTAACCACTTAGCTTTTCGTGCCTCATCCTGATGCCATTCCTTATATTAACACAGAATTTCATTCGTACAAATAAATTTGTATTTTAACAAATACATGTTCCTACATACTCCGGCGCCGATGTTGTGCGGGGCGTGGGTAAGGCCGGTTCCGGCAGCACCCGCGGCACGCTCGGCGCTGTCAGTGTGATCCGCTCATTAACCCGACGGCTCCCCGTTCCACTCCTGGAGACAGAAATATCTCCGGAGCAGACGGCTGCGCCGACCACTCCGGAGAAGGAGAGAAAGAGAGTATTGTCACTTTTAAAAGAACACTATACTTCTGCGATCACCAAAGATTTCCGTTTTCATCAAATATCCAGCCGTAGGGCTCGGAAATCACTTGCATATCGTCATGTTCCGCAATTTCCTCCAGGCAGCCTACCGAGCACTCGATCTCCTCTAACATCAGCGTGTTCTTAATTCTGACGATTTTAGCCTTTGACGTGTCCAGCAAAAAGGAATTTGCAACAGCCATACCGATTGCGTCGCGGTCGTTGTTCGCGTAGAGAGGCATAGCGCCCATGCGGAAGGATTTGGCTGTGATAATATTAGTATATGTAGATGAAAAATCAATCTTATTGGCAAACCGGTAGCTTATGATATCGGCAGCGCCTGCACCGGTGGCGTTGCCGTGGGCAGCGTCGGTGATGTCAAGGAGAACAATCTTTTCAATATCAGGCGCTATCCTTTGAAACCCGTCAAACTGGCTCCGGCGTTCGGTCCTGCCGGTCACATTGGGGTCCATCCCCGCGCCGCTGATCTCTTTGCCGATCTCGTCGATCACGAGTACGTCGATTTTCGGCAGCTTAAGCCTGGGCATCTCGTTTTTCGCAATTTCCTGCATCGCCGCGTCCCGTTCGAGAAGCCGGTCGGTGGGAATAACCTCAAGATAGCCGATGTCATCCGAGGGCGTCTGAATCATACCTACTGAAAACACTACATTGACATTTCTGAGAAAAGCCCTGGAAACCCGCTCAAGATTCGGCCCAAAGTCGTCATAGCCCCAGGCGTGGAAGGTATCGGCGCCCATATGTTTGCCAATGCCGATGCAAATCATTTTCAGCAGTCCGGATTCGTGCTTGTACTTAAAGTGCGTGTGGGGCTTGATTTTGTTAAAAACAACGATTCCATCCGCCTCGCAGGCATATTTGTCACAATACACCGGGAATCCGTCTTCCAGCGTTTCGACAGTTTCCACAGCCATCGTAGACAGCACCGGAGCACCCAGGTATTCCTCGCACAGGCCAAACTGAGCCAGATGATTTTTCTGCCCCTCCGCCGTTGCGCCGGCATGGCTTCCCATAGCGGGAAACACAAACGGTTCCGCCCCCCATTCCCGGAGCTGATCGCACATGACCTTCATAAGCTCCTTGTAATGCGGCAGTCCCCTGCTGCCCGCAGAAATCCCGATACGCTTGCCGCGCAGTCCGCCAATGACCGCCGGTTCCAAGGCCCGGAGCCGGCTCTGAAGGTATTTTTCAGGCTCTTTAATACTGTGGTTGGGGAAGCATTGCCGTACCCTTACCATTTGCGGCAATTCGAGACCCTCGTGCATAGGTTTATAATTCAACCGATCAAAGTGCATTTTTCATAACCTCCAAAGCAGATAAATATGAGCAGATCAGGCTTTCAAAACCGGCGGATACTATTTGAGCAAACCGGAAATCACGTTGGCGTGCTCAACGGATAAATTCGGAAACAGAATGTATGTATAAAGCAGGGAAAGCGCCATATAGACCAGCAGCACCAGGAAGAAACCGCCCATGACGCGCTTCATCACGACGCCTTCGCTGCCTGTCTTTCCGACAGTGGCGCAGGCGGCGGTGATATTATTCGGGCAGATCATATTGCCGAGGGAGCCGCCGGCGCTCTGGGCGGCAAACACTGTGATCTGATTGACGCCGAGGGTCGACGCCGCGCCCATATGCATTTCCGCAAACATGATGTTGGATCCGAGTCCGGTTCCCGTTACGAAAGAGCCTATGGAACCGATGAAAACCGCCGCCGCGGGATATAGAAAACCGGCAACGGACGCGATGTCCGCTGCTGCCAGCGTGATCATCGCATATTTCCCGTTATAGCTCATCTTCATGATGTTGGCCACGGCCAGCAGCGAAGCCATGATGATAAAAACAGGGATCAGCTTCTTCACAGACGCAATGGCGGCTCTGATATATTCCTTCAGCTTTACCCCGAGAATCGCCGCGCCAATAATAGAGCAAATACAGAGCAGCACATCTATCCATCCGGTATAAGTCAGCACGCCGGTGATTGCCGTCCACAGGGTCCTGCCGTCTGAGAGCGTGATAAACTTCGCGCTGACAATGTTGCCCGGGAGGATAATCATGATGAGGATATATGGGGCAAGCGCCCTGAGCGTCGATATTTTCTTTTCGCCGTCAGCCAGTTTAACTGCATTCAGATATTTTTCAGATGTTTGGATGTTGAATTTGGAAACGCAGAGCATCGTAAGGATAATGCAGATCAGGCCGGTTCCCATATCCACAATGATAGGGCCTGTAAATCCGGACAGCAGGAAGATCATTGCCGCCCCGATAAAGCCGGAAAACAGCAAAAACGACTTAATCCCCTTGTCCCTGAAGGCGTCCTTTCCGAAAGCAACGTACATAATGAGCCACGGCATGATGAATACGCCCACCATGTGGATCATCCCCACCATGCCCGCATTGAGGTTTATCGTACTAACCCCGGCGGAAACCGTTGCCGCTCCGCCCGTGACCGTGGTGACTCCGGATCCTCCCCATGAGGCGCAAAGACCGTCCGATAACAGCGAGACCACAACCGCGATGATCGGATCAAAGCCCAGCCCGATCAAAAACGGCGCCGCGATAGCTGCCGGGGTGCCCGCGCCGGCCGCGCCCTCCAGGAAAATAACCACAAATAATCCGATTATGATGATCTGCACTCTTTTGTCCGGGGAAATAACTGAGAGGGCGCGCTTGATCTGATCCATGGCGCCGGTGCTTTGAAGAATTTCAAGAATGATAAAGGAAAACAACAGCAGACCGACAATATAAAGCCCATTCACTATGCCGTTCCAGGTGTTGCTGAGCACCAGCCCCGTGATAACCGACGTGCCATTGGCGGGATTTGCAAAATAACTGTAAACGAATGCCACGCTCAGGATAAACGCAAACGGCGCAACCTGCAGCGCCGACAGCTTAAACCCCAGCATGCCGATAATGACGAGGAGAATCGGCATAAGCGCGAGGATAAATGTCACAATCCTCATAAATGTGCCTGTCGCGCTGTTCGCGTCCACGCCGTTCATGGACATGATGGCGCCGAAAAGCGCGATGGCCGCCGTGAATATGAGAAACGCGACGAAATTCCTGCTGACAGTTTGCCTCCCCTTGATCCCTGTTTCTCCCATTTTTCCAACTTCCTTTCATTTTAGTTTATATTAGCGCATGCGCCCTCCCTAAAGCGCATCCGCCGATATGACAATCAAAGCCGCCACACACGCGCTTTTGATGTTGTCAGTTGCCAAGGAAATAACGGTTTGTTTTCATGTCGACAGGTGCCAGGTATATGTTATAATGGCAGCGGTAACCATGTTTTGGCCTAAATGATGCATTGGGGGTGAGAAGATGGAAGGCGAGATGATCGCAGAAATGCAAAGAGTTAACCCTTTTTTACCTTTAAGCGACGCTGTCTATGAAATCATTCTTCAGGAAATCATCAGCTTTAAATTCCATCCAAGCAGCAAAATCAATGAAAGCAATGTGGCAAAGCTGCTCAAAGTAAGCAGATCCCCCGTCAGGGATGCGTTGGATAGGCTGGACAGCAAAAACTATGTGACAAAGGTTCCCGGAAAAGGCTATTTCGTATCGGATTTCACGAAAGAGGAATACTTGAACATCACGGATCTTGCATTCATGCTTGAGCCATACGCCGCCGGTGAAGCTGCGATCCGCCTGACCGACGCGGACATAGACGTCCTTTACGGAATGGCCGCCCGTCTGGAGCAGCTTTTCCAAGCCCCAAACTATAAGGATCTGCTGGATGCCGAACTAAATTTTCATATGTTTCTGATCAAAAAATCAAACAATCCCTTTGTGGAAAGTATTTATGAGGAAATGAAATATAAAATCTTCCGCTACAGAAGCTACCTGATGTACAAACCGACTCCGGATTTGTTTTCAATCATGACCAACGACCACAGAGTGATATGCGATGCGCTGAGACTGCGGGACAGGGCAATCGGCAAGGCGACCCTGAAAAGGCATTTATCCATTTCACACCGGACATATATGGAAAGCGGTTTCTTTAATAAGCGCCGCTGATGATATGAACAGTTTAATTGCAACTTCTCAATGTTTCAATTTATGAACCGGATACGCTTTATCGACATTTTCAGCATCTTGATTGCATAGATGGAGATACAATTTACCTCCGTTACCAGCCAAGGTTATTTTTTGGTACGCGAAAGAATTAAAAAAAGCGGCGCCGCATCTAAAAATGCGGCGCCGCTTTTGTACGGTCGGATATGGACGTAAAAACTGCCAATACTATTCCTATTCGGGGTTTCCAGCCCCGTTTATGAGGAGGCGCATAAATGGAATCACTATGGGAAGCCGATATCAAAATACCTGAGTTTCCCCCGCTGCCGGGGGACGTGTCAACCGACGTGCTGATCATCGGCGGGGGCATGACCGGAATACTCTGCGCACTGGAACTGGACAGGCGCGGAATCAGCTACATTCTCCTGGAGGCGCGCAGAATCGGCAGCGGGACTACCCGCGGCACCACCGCCGTGCTGACAGCCCAGCACAGCGCGCTTTATTCCGATATGGCCCAAAAATTCGGTATGCAAAAGGCCGGGCAATACCTGGAAGCTAACCTGTGCGCTGTGCAGCGGTTCCGGGAGCTGTCGGAAAAGTATCCCTGCGACTTTGAGGAGAAGCCGTCCTACATGTACGCAAACGCCGGCGTACACAGGTTGGAACGGGAGGTCAAAACCCTTGCGAAGCTGGGGTTTTCGGCAGAATTTGTGACCAATACCCCCCTTCCCTTCTACGTGGACGGCGCGGTCAGATATCCGGGCATGGCGCAGTTTCATCCCCTGAAATTCATCGCGGGCGCAGCAAAACGCCTTAAAATCTATGAAAACACCTTTGTACGCAGGATAGACGGTGACACGGCCTGGACAGACCATGGGAAGGTTCGGGCAAAGGCGGTCATTATGGCCACCCGTTATCCCTTCCTTAACCGGTATGGTCTTTATTTTATGAAGCTGTATCAAATCCGCTCCTTCGTTACCGCCCTTGAGGGCGGGCCGGATGTGATGGGAACTTATGTGGACGCCTCCGAAAGGGGCGCATATTTCAGAAACTATAAAAATTATCTCGTGGCAGGCGGCGGCGATCACCGAACCGGGACAAAGGCCGGGGGTTTTCCGGCCGTATTCGGCTATGTAAAAAGAAATTTCCCGGGATGTAAAATCAGCTACTCCTGGGCGGCGCAGGACAGCATCAGTCTGGACGGAATCCCATATATCGGCCGATACAGCCCGAAAACGCCAGACCTCTATGTGGCAACCGGCTTCAACGAATGGGGCATGACCTCGGCCATGGCTGCGTCCGCTATCCTTGCAGATATGATAACCGGCGTGCAAAACAGCCATGCTCCGGTTTTCTCACCGAACCGGAGCATGTGGCAAAAGCAGCTTTTTATGAACCTTGGAGAAACCTTTATTAATTTCATACTTCCGACTGCCCCTCGGTGTACCCACCTGGGCTGCTCCATGCGATGGAACAAGGAAGATCGCACCTGGGACTGCCCCTGCCACGGCTCTAGATTCGATGAACACGGCAAGCTCATAGATAACCCGGCCATGCGGGACCTTAAGCCTCGGTGAGAGGGCCTGTCAGCTTTCGGGGGGCGTATGCGACGCAGGCAGGCAGGCCCCCTCCCGGCAGATATAAAATGTGGTTTTGCCATCCTTCAGCGGGTATTCTGAGGCCTCCCCCACCCGAAACGCCCAGTCGGAACGAACCTTGATATCCGCCGCGTCCTCCGGCTTCGCGGGAACGCAGACCACTTCCTTAACCGGGAGCATGGCATAAAGATAGAACCCGTATCCCGCCGGATATCCGGCGGCCTGGGCGTTCATAAAGTTGTTCTGCTTTTCCGAAAGCCTGTACAGAGTTTCGGATTTTGTGAGCATCGCCAGACGTTTGAGATTATAGGCCATGACTGAGTTTCCGGACGGCATGGCCCCGTCGTAAGTCTCCTTGGTGTTTAAGATCAGCTGCTCGTTCCGCCGGCCTGAAAAATAGAATCCACCGGCTTCCTCGTCGAAATATTCGCGCGCCGCCGCTTCAGTCAGCATAGCCGCCCTTTCCAGGTATTCGGCCTCCCGTGTGGCCTGATGCATAGCGATGAGCGCAAAAATATAGAACGCGTAATCGTCCAGAAATCCCGCGCCGCCCCGCTTGCCGTCCGTGATCACGGAAAACACCTTATCCCCTTCGGTAAGCTCCCGCGCAATGAACGCTTCAGTCCGCCGCGCGGCGGAAAGGTACTCGGGCTGCCCCAATATCCGGTACGCATTTGCAAAAGCCGCCGCCGCCAGGGCGTTCCATGCAGTCAGAATCTTGTGGTCCATCGGGATGGACGCCCTGGATTTCCGATAGTCGTAGACCATGGGCAGCAGCATGTCCATCCCGCCGCCTATATCTTCCCTGCCGATCAGATTGGGAATGCTTTTGCCCTCGAAATTACCTTCCTCAGTTATATCAAACCAGGCATTGAAGCGTCTACCGTCCGTTTCGCCCAGAAGGGCGATGATCTCCCCCGGAGTAAACACATAATACTTCCCCTCAACGCCGTCGCTGTCGGCGTCCTGAGCGGAAAAGAAGCCGCCCTCCGGGCTTTCCAGCTCCCGCA